>Ga0307507_10000316_pt1 | contig 97373 bp, 69 predicted proteins | sample 7_EM_MG_FD_207223 | JGI IMG/M metagenome (GOLD analysis project Ga0307507, IMG submission 207223) | Populus trichocarpa ectomycorrhiza microbial communities from riparian zone in the Pacific Northwest, United States - 7_EM | ecosystem: Host-associated > Plants > Roots > Unclassified | place...
GCATAACGTAGGTAATAGGGTTACGACGGTCGGCATAGTTATAACGGTTCCTCTATGCGTAGTTTTGATTTTCCAACCCGTCATAACTATGCCGACCGTCATAACCCTATCACCTACGTTAGTCTAACATAGTCCAACTTCTTACTTAGTTGTTAACTCTTGAAATTTTTATATAGTAGCTATACTTTATCCCCCTCCTTAAGATCTGGTTGTTACGGACGCTTTAAGTACAATGTTACGACTACTTGGAGAAGAGTCGGCGGAAGCTAGTTGGTTAATATAGGCACGGTCTAGGATGGATCCGGTGGAACTATGTAACGAGGAATAGTAGCTAAGGTTACGTAATGTGATCTATGTGATCTATATAATCTGTGTAATCTATAGGACAGAGCAGATAGAGTAGACAGAGTAAATAGAGCAAAGGGATTTCTTAGGAGTACGGTTGTGTATTTAAAAGACCATAGTCCCTACCCAGATAGTTCTCTCTTTGTAGTAAATCTCAGAATATAATTGGAGTTAATTTGTTGGGCAACTACTCCACCAGTTATTATTACGTTGTTATTTTGTTGTACCTATATACCTAGCCTAATAATAGAACCTACTGTAGTTCCTACTACAAGGTTCTGTTATACATTTACTACTAAGGTTATGGTATTAGAACAAAATCGAATAACATACCACCAAGAGCAGCACTAGTTATAACGGCGTTAACGGGAGCCACTACCTTAGGGCTAGGTGATACTAGTATAGACAATAGGGATTCTTAAGTGGTTACGCAAGGTCAGTTATAAGAAATGGTTAATTACTTATAAGATAATAATAGGATACTTAAAGAACGCATTAATAGAATTAGAGTAGTAAAGATTAAGTTACCTTTAATTAAACGATTCTCCGGAGAGAAGTTAAAGCTTAAAGGATTTCTTACGTAAATGCACTTTAAGGTAGTACAGGAAGGAGTAAAGTTAGTAATATTGTTAGATTAAGTAGCCTATATAGGGTTGTTCCTAATAGAGAGGGCACTTAAGTGGTTTAAGCTATATTTTACGGAAATATAGGCTAATGGCATAACAACTACTAACTAGGATGTATGGTATATATTTACTAGTTAGAACGGGTTCGTAGAATAGTTAATATAGATATTTAGAGACCCGGAAGCTATAACCATAGTAGAATAAAAGCTTTAGAACTTAGTATAACGCACTTTAGTAATTAAGTATATAACACAGTTTTAAACACTAGCTACGTAGGTTAAGTGGAATAATAGGGCGCTTATAGCATAGTATAAACAGGGACTTAAGGCTAAAGTCTAGGATGTAATTATCCTAATAGAAGATGCGGATACTTTAAGAGAGTTAATAGATTAGTTAATAAAGATTAATAATAGAATCTATTAAAGGGAACAAGCTAAGAGAGGGCAAGACAAAGTTCTATAGTTATATAAGGCGTAGAGTACGCAACGACAGATATAGAGTTAAAAACTATAGAATAGCGCAGAGCTAATAGACCTAAGCAGTACTAAAGAAACCTAAAGATGGGAAAAGAAACTATAGAAACCTAGAGGTTAAGGATCTAGTAATTAAAGGACTAAGGAGTAGAGGCCAAACCAGAGATTTTAGTAGTAGAAGACATTTAGGCGGACTCTATAGCAAGAAAGATGGTTTAAAGATAGAGCTTATATAAATTGCGGAAAATAGGGTCATTTCACCAGAGACTATAGAGGTAGTTAGAGTAACTATATAGTAAAGGGAACCAGACCAGCAGACGGCATATATATATAGAGGGACGACGGTATACTGCGAGGAATAAAAGAATGTTTAATTAACAGTTTTATGTATTATTACAACAACGTATGCCGAATTTATGAGGACGCTAAGTATGGCGCAAGCTATTGGCTATAAGAGCTAGAGTTAAAAGGACTTTAAGGAACTAGAGAGTTAGATAAAGAATAAAATCAACTCTATAAGCTAGATTAAGATGTCACAGTAATATACAGATAAAGATTAGCAACAATAATAATAGAGTTAGAGTACTTATTAATTAACAGTAATAAGGATAAAAAGGAGGCTAACTAGGAGCACTTAAACCTTAATGACGCAATAGAAGCAGAGACTAAGACCATTACTAAATAAGGTTTAGTAATGGGTATTATAATACTATTAAATACGATTTCCATCGCTTTATAAGACAATAGGAGTAATATTTAGAAGAAACTAAGTAAGTAGACAACTGCTAGTGCTAGCTTATTACTTAATAAAGGTAAAAGGCCACAGGCTTAAGATTCTTAAGAAGAGATAAAAGAAGCTTAAGATTCTTAAGAAGAGATAAAAGAAGCTTAAGATTTTTAAAGTAAAATAAGATATACCCAAGAACCCATAACGGAAGAAAACTGATAGGAAAGGGTAGTAACTTAGTTTAGTAATAAACAAATGAGTATAGGACGCAAGTTTAAAAACTATAAGTTTAGGGAATAAATAAGAACGTTAGTAATTCTAGGTAAATATAGTGTTTAGCCTAAAGATTAAAAAGTTAATACTAGGATTAAAAAGTAAGACGACTATAAGGATCTAGCTATAAGACATAGAAAATAAGAAACTATAGATAAGTTTAGGACAAGAATTATTATATAGCAAGAGCAAAAGCTAGATAAGAGGTCAGCTACGCTAGGTTATATAAGGGACAGAGCACCTATATAAAGAGTTACTAATAGGCCAAGTGTAGGGACACTTAGGGTAAAGTGGTTAAATAAACTAGAATAAAAAAAGAATCTAGATATTTTAACTAGGTTTAAAGAAAGACATACTAAAGAATATTACGATGCAGTAATAACAAGGTACTTTCTAATAGATAGACTATACACACTAAACCAGTTATACAGAAAGTGGTATAGGCAACAACACAATAATAAATAAAAAGATTTTTATATATAGCTAGATGAAAAAGTTGTCTAAGACTAACCTATTATAGAGAAACGTATAAGTTATATTAAAGGAGTATTAATTATAATGTTAAAAAACCTAAGAGAGAGATCCAGAGACTAGAGAAATAAGCGATAAATCTTAATACCTATAGCAGAGATACTAGTGGTTAGGTTAACTAGGTATAGGTTTAAACTTAAGGATAAAAATAAACTAAGAGTTAACCTAAAATATATAGCGTATTATACACTATTGTGGATAGCTTGTGTGGATAATACGTATAATATATATAGAGCACCTAAAGATAAGAACTAGAAGTACCTAGTAAGGATATATTAGGCACTAGAGGAAAAGCAGTTTAGGAACGCTAAGTATATATATAGTTGGCACCTAGTAGAAGTATAGGGTTAAGGAGACTTAACACTTTAACCAGGAAGATTCCTTATAGAAGAATACCTAGATAAATAATAGTAGTAGGAGTACCTAGAGAACACTTATCTATAGTATATAGAGGAAAAGAAACAAACTAAATATTAGCTAAAGTTGGACTAAGTATAGGCAGGATCTAGCAGCCAACAGTTAAAAAAAGGGGAGGTGTATAGAACTAGAGGGAACTAGTGTTAGAGCCTTAGACCCTTAAAGGAATTTAAGAATAATACCTAAATTTAAGAGCTAAGTGGCAAGATCAGCAGTTCAAAGTATTAGTAGATAGTGGAATAATAAGGAACTATATATTACCAAAGGCAGTGGAAAGGATGGGGTTACTATATAGACAGAAGGAATACCTATATCTACTTATAACAATTTTAGGAGATTAGATAGCCTATAGAGAAGGCATTATTAATCTTAAAATAGGACCTATTTAGATAACTATTAAAGGGAGACTAGTTAGAATGTCTTTTAATATCCTACTATTAGGACAGGACAAGGCGATACTAGGAATACTTTAGTTATAGGAGTATAATCTAAAGATTAATTAGGTTATAGGTTAAGTCAATATTAAGGATATATAATGGCGCAAAGTGTAACAGTAAACTAAGTTAGTATAGTACCAAGTTAGAGCGATATATAAAGAGACTAAGTAAGGCTTAAGTTATATACTAAAGAGATACCACAAATATAGTAAAAAGTTATAGTTACTAGAAAGTAAGAAGCTGTTAAAGCATATAGCTTGGGACTATAAGATAGAATTAGAAGAAGGAATAAGTTTAAGGTTCTTTCTAATCTATAAGCTTACTAAAATAGAGTTAGTAGCGCTTAAGGAGTTTATCTAGGAGAACTTACAAAAGGGATATATTAGACTATTATAGTTATCAGTAAAATATCCAGTATTATTTATCCTAAAGAAAAACAGAAAACTTAGAATGTGTATAGACTATAGACAGTTAAACAGCATTACTAGGAAGGATAGGTATCCTTTACCCTTAATTAGCGAAATCTAAGACAGAATAGGCAATATAAAGATCTTTATAAAGATAGATCTAAGATAGGCGTACCATTAGATTAGAATTAAGGAAGGCAACAAATAGAAGGCAGCCTTTAGGTTAAAGGAAGGACTATACAAGCTATTAGTTATATAATTTAGGCTTATAAACGTACTAGCAACGTTCCAGAAATAAATTAATAGTGTATTAGGAGAACACCTAGATGAATTTATTATATTATACCTTAACAACATTATTATCTATTTAGAGAGTAAGGAAGAGCATAAAGAACACATTAAGTAGGTCTTAAAGAGACTATAAAAAGAAAAGATGCTAGTAGCAATTAAGAAATGCGAGTTCTTTACTAAGAAGACTAATTTTATTGGATTTATTATTAAACTAGGCCAACTTAGTATAGATCTAAAAAAGATTAAGGCTATAGTAAATTAGCAGGAACTAGAGAACGTTATATAGTTAAGATTATTCCTAGGGTTTTGCAATTACTATAGAAGGTTTATAGCGCAATAGTTATAGGATATTAAGCCGTTTACGTAGTTAATAAAGAAAGAAGAACTATAGGTATAGGGAAAGGAATAATAAAAACTATTTAAGAAAGTTAAAGAGTTGTTTACCTAAGAGCCAGTTCTTAAGATCTATTAACCAGGTCTAAAGACGGTTATAAAAATAAATATATTAGACTTTACACTAGGGGCGTGCTTCCTATAGAAATATTAAGATAGATAGCACCTAGTAGCATACTATAGTTAGAAGATAACACCACTAGAGTTAAACTATAATATCTATAATAAGGAGTTGTTAGGTATAGTTACAGTACTTAAAAAATAAAGAGCATTCTTATAAGGCATAGAGAAACCATTTATAGTTAAGACGGACTATAAAAACTTTATAAGATTCCTAATAATAAAGGAACTTAACCAAAGACAGGTTAGATAGGCGGAAATGCTTATAGAATACTATTTTGAAATTTAGTATACTAAGGGTACAGATAATGCATAAGCAGACGCTCTAAGCAGAAAGGCTAAACTATAGAGTAGTAAAAAGCTATTAGGAGCTTTATTGCGAAAGGATTAAGATGGATTAATTAGGTATAATTATTTAAAGATTATAGTAACTAAGGAAAGTCAGATCTATAAGTCACTAAAGAGTAAATAGATATAGAAGATCTAAGAAGTATAGGTAGAGGATCTAGACTTAGAGTAATATGAAAATAGAGAAGCAATATATATACCTAAGTCTATTATAGAAGAATTTATTAAGGAATTCCACAAGGAAATAATACAAGGACACAACGGAGCTATAGGCTTAGTATTAAGACTTTAAAAGGAGTATATTATTTAAAAAATCTGGGGACTAGTAAGATAAGTTATAAAGGAATATCTAAATTGCCAAAGGAATAAACCAACAAGGTATAAGCTGTATGGAGGGCTATAACCTGTTAAGACACCAGGAAGACCATAGGAGGTTATATTATAGGACTTTATTATTAAGTTACTAAAGTTAAGAGATCCTATTATAGGATAAGATTATAACGCGATCTTAGTAATAGTGGATAAGCTAATAAAGTAGGGATACTTTATAGCATATACTAAAGAGATATCAGCAGAGGATGTCGCTAGAATCTATATAAAAGAAGTATTTATAAGATATAGAGCACCAGATAAAATTATATTAGATAAAGATCTAAGATTTATAGTAGTATTTTAGGAAGTGTTTCTAGCAGAATAAGGGGTTTACGCAGCAATATCTATAGCGTATTATCCGTAGATAAACGGATAAATGGAAAGACTAAACTAGACACTAGAATAGTATCTAAGGTATTATATTAATTACGCACAGAATAATTGGGTATTGTTACTACTAGTTATATAGTTTATATATAATATAACACCACAAGAAGGGATGGGGGCATTACTATTTAAGGCGAATTATAGATACAAGCTAAGAACATCGTTATCGCTATATTAAGTAAAAAAGACGAGTAGCACAGCTAAGCAAAGAATGGAGACGTTAATGAATCTTTATATAGACCTTAAAGAAACAGCTAAACTAGTATAAGAACAAATAAAAAGGTACTATAATACTAAGAGATCTAAGGGACCAGATCTTAAGGAGGGGGATAAAGTGTGGCTACTATACAAAAATTTTAAGAGTTAATAACTAAGTAAGAAATTGGACCACGTTAGACTAGGACCTTTTAAAGTTAAGTAAAGAATTTTATTGGTTATATATAAGTTAAACCTACCAGCCAAAATAAAAATTTACCCTATATAGTATATTGCAATACTAGAGCCAGTATATGGGAATGTTAAACCACCAGTCTACAAGGCAGACACGTATAGAGAATAAAAAGAAGACAAATAGTAAGTTTTAAAGATTGTTAGTTATAAGGACATAGACAACAAAATATAGTATAAAGTAAAGTAGATAGGCTATAGTAAGACTACCTAGGAACTACTAAGCAACCTAAAAAACGCTATAGGAAAGGTACAGGAGTATTAGAAGAAAGTAGGTTAGGTAGTATTAATAAAGAAGGATCGCCAAAGAATAAGTCGCCTAAGGGGGACCTAAGAGGAGCAATTGCTAAGCTACTCGGAGTTGTTTCCCTTATAGGAGAAGAGCTAGTTCTTTTATTACCTAGCTTAGATAAACCCTATTAAATAAGTTTCTACTTCTTAGAATGAACCTTCTTACGCACTTTCTTAAGACAAAGTAGACGAGCATAAGCAGAGGTATAAGCTTTAAGGGCACAACGCTCCTTATCTTTTACCCGCTTAGCGTAAGCGTGGTCTTTGTCCTAGAGATAACAAATCTCGCCTAAGGCACTTAAGAACTTAGTATTGAGTTTCGTAGCGGTAGATTAAATATAAGACCCTATAATAGGTTATTTAGGGAACTAGAAGACTGTTAAGAGTTATAGGACACGTATATTTAGCGTTAGAGATAGAGCGAACATCGCAAGATGAATAAATGTTTGCTTTAGTGCACTTTAAACAAGAGGAAGGTTATTAGGTAAAAGAACTCGCTAGCGCAATATAAACTAACCCCTCTTTCGCATAACGAGAATATGGAGACGGCATTATCTTACCTAGTAATAGTATGGAGGAAACCGTACGCGCACAACAAAGGGTTAAAGAAGAAGAAGGAGCTTTAGGTATAATAAGCAAGGATATTAACTAGATTAATTAAACAGACATTACACCTCTAGTAGACAACTTGGAGATGTTAGGAATCTTTAAGGACAAAGATAAAGAGGAGGGAGATAGTATTACAGACGCTTTAAGTACGATGTTACAACTATTTAGAGAAGAGTCGGTGGAAGCTAGTTGGTTAATATAGGTACAGTCCAGAATAGATCTGGTAGAACTATATAATAAGGAATAGTAGCTAAGGTTATATAATGTAATCTATATAATCTGTGTAATCTGTATAATCTATAGGACAGAGTAGATAGAGTAGACAGAGTAAATAGAGCGAAGGGATTTCTTAGGAGTATAGTTATGTATTTAAAAGACCATAGTCTCTACCCAGATAGTTCTCTCTTTGTAGTAAATCTTAGAATATAATTGGAGTTAATCTATTAGGTAACTACTCCACTAGTTATTATTATATTATTATTTTGTCGTACCTATATACCTAGCCTAATAATAGAACCCACCGTAGTTCCTACTACAAGGTTCTGTTACACTGGTCCCTTAAATCTCTTAGCGTTATAGTACCTTTTTATTTGTTCTTATACTAGTTTAGCTGTTTCTTTAAGGTCTATATAAAGATTTATTAATGTCTCTATTCTTTACTTAGCTGTGCTACTCATCTTTTTTACTTAATGTGGCGATAATAATATTCTTGGCTTGTACCTGTAATTTGCCTTAAATGGTAATATTCCTATTCCTTCTTATAGTGTTATATTGTATGCAAACTGTGTAACTGGTAATAACAATACCTAATTGTTCTATGTGTAATTAATATAGTGCTTTAGATACTGTTCTAGTGTCTAGTTTAGTCTTTCTGTTTATCCGTCCATTTGCGGATAATATGCTGTAGATATTGCTGCGCAAACTCCTTGTTCTGCTAGAAATACTTCCTAAAATACTACTATAAATCTTAGATCCCTGTCTAATATAATCTTATCTAGTGCTCTATGTCTTATAAATACTTCCTTTATATAGATTCTAGCGATATCTTCTACTAATATCTCTTTAGTGCATACTATAAAGTATCCCCACTTTATTAGCTTGTCTACTATTACTAAAATTACGTTATAATCTTGTCCTGTAATAGGATCTCTTAACTTTAGTAACTTAATAATAAAGTCCTATAATATAACCTCCTATGGTCTTCCTGGTGTCTTAATAGGTTATAGCCCTCTATACAGCTTATACCTTGTTAGTTTGTTTCTTTAGCAATCTAGATATTCCTTTATAACTTATCTTACTAGTCCCTAGATTTCTTAAATAATATACTCTTTTTAAAGTCTTAACACTAAGCCTATAGCTCCGTTGTATTCTTAAGTTATTCCCTTATGGAATTCCCTAATAAACTCTTCTGCTATAGACTTAGGTATATATATTGCTTCTCTATTTTTATATTACTTTAAGTCTAGATTCTCTATTTATGCTTTTTAGATCTTTTATGTCTAATTACTTTCTAGTAAGTTATAGACCTAACTTTCCTTAGTTGCTATAATCTTTAGATAATTATACCTAATTAATCCGTCTTAATCCTTTTGCAATAAAGCTCCTGATAGCTTTTTATTACTTTATAGTTTAGCCTTTCTACTTAGAGCGTCTGCTTGTATATTATCTGTACCCTTAGTATGCTAAATTTTAAAATAGTATTCTATAAGCATTTCCGCCCACCTAACCTATTTTTGGTTGAGTTTCTTTATTATTAGGAATCCTATAAGGTTCTTATAGTCTATTTTAACTATAAACGGTTTCTCTATACCTTATAAGAATGCTCTCTATTTTTTAAGTGCTGTAACTATACCTAATAACTCCTTATTATAGATGTCGTAGTTTAACTCTAGTGGTGTTATCTTTTAACTATAGTATACTACTAGGTGCTATCTATCTTAATATTTCTATAGAAAGCACGCCCCTAGTATAAAGTCTAATATATCTATTTTTATAACCGTCTCTAGACCTAGTTAATAGATTTTAAGAACTGGCTCCTAGGTAAATAACTCTTTAATTCTTTTAAACAGTTTTTATTACTTCTTTCCCTATACCCATAGTTCTTCTTTCTTTGTTAACTATGTAAATGGCTTAATATCCTATAACTATTGCGCTATAAACCTTCTGCAGTAATTATAAAACCCTAGGAACAATCTTAACTGTATAATATTCTCTAGTTCTTGCTAATTTACTATAGCCTTAATCTTCTTTAGATCTATGCTAAGTTTGCTTAGTTTAATAATAAATTTAACAAAATCGGTCTTCCTAGTAAAGAACTTGCATTTCTTAATTACTACTAGTATCTATTCTTTTTATAGTCTCTTTAAAACCTATTTAATGTATTCTTTATATTCTTTCTTACTCTCTAAGTAGATAATAATGTTGTTAAGGTATACTATAACAAATTTATCTAGGTGTTCTTCTAATACACTATTAATTCGCTTCTAGAATATTACTAGTACGTTTATAAGCCTAAATTGCATAACTAATAGCTTATATAGTCCTTTCTTTGACCTAAAGGCTGCCTTCTATTTGTTGCCTTTCTTGATTCTAATCTAGTAGTACGCCTATCTTAGATCTATCTTTGTAAAGACCTTTATATTGCCTATCCTATCTTGGATTTCGCTAATTAAGGGTAAAGGATATCTATTCTTCCTAGTAATGCTGTTTAACTATCTATAGTCTATATATATCCTGAGTTTTCCGTTTTTCTTTAGGATAAATAGTACTGGATATTCTACTAATAACTATAACGGTCTAATATATCCCTTTTATAAGTTCTCCTGAATAAACTCCTTAAGCGCTACTAACTCTGTTTTAGTAAGCTTATAAATTAGAAAGAACTTTAGACTTATTTCCTCTTTTAATTCTATCTTATAGTCCTATACTGTATGCTTTAACAGCTTTTTACTTTCTAGTAACCATAACTTTTTACCATACTTATAGTATCTCTTTGGTATATAACTTAAGCCTCGCTTAGTCTCTTTATATATCGCTCTAACTTGGTACTATACCAACTTGGTTTACTATCGCACTTTATATTATTATATATCCTTAATATTAACCTAACCTATAACCCAATTAACCTTTAGATTATACTTCTATAACTAAGGTATTTCTAGTATCGCCTTGTCCTATCCTAATAGTAGGATATTAAAAGACATTCTAACTAGTCTCCCTTTAATAGTTATCTAAATAGGTCCTATTTTAAGATTAATAATACCTCCTCTATAGGCTATCTAATCTCCTAAAATTATTATAAGTAGATATAGGTGTTTCTTTTATCTATATAGTAACCCCATCCTTTTTACTGCCTTTAGTAATATATGGTTCCTAGTTACTTTACTATCTACCAACGCTTTAAACTGCTGATCTTGCTACTTAGCTCTTAAATTTAGGTACTATCCTTAAATTTCTTTAAGGGTCTAAGGCTCTAACACTAGTTCCCTTTAGTTTTATACACCTCCCCTTTTCCTAACTGTTGGCTGTTTAATTCTGCTTATACTTAGTCCAACTTTAGCTAATACTTAGTTTGTTTCTTTTCCTCTATATACTATAGATAAGTGTTCTCTAGGCACTTCTACTACTATTATCTATTTAGGTATTCTTCTATAAGGAATCTTTCTAGTTAAAGTATTAAGTCTTCTTAACCTTGTACTTTTACTAGGTGCCAACTATATATATATTTAGCGTTTTTAAACTGCTTTTCTTCTAGTGCCTAATATATCCTTACTAGGTACTTCCAGTTCTTATCTTTTGGTGCTCTATATATGTTATATATATTATCTACACAAGCTATCCACAATAGTGTATAATACGCTGTATATTTTAGGTTAACTCTTAGTTTGTCTTTATCCTTAAGTTTAAACCTATACCTAGTTAACCTAACTACTGGTATCTCTACTATAGGTACTAAGATTTATTACTTACTTCTCTAGTCCCTAAATCCTTCTTCTAGGTTCCTTAACGTTATAATTAATACTCCTTTAATATAACTTATGCGTTTCTCTATAATAGGTTGGTCTTAGACAACTTTTTTATTTAGCTATATATAAAAGTCTTTCTATTTGTCACTATATTGTTGCCTATACTACTTTCTATATAACTGGTTTAGTATATATGGTTTATCTATTAGAAAGTACCTTGTTATTACTATATTATAATATCCTTTAGTATATCTTTCTTTGAACCTAGTTGGAATATCTAAATCCTCTTCTTGTTTTAGTTTGTTTAACTACTTTACCCTAAGTGTCCCTGCACCTGGCCTATTAGTAACTCTTTATATAGGTACTCTATCCCTTATATAACCTGGCATAGCTAACCTCTTGTCTAGCTTTTGCTCTTACTATATAATGATTCTTGTTCTAAACTTATCTATAGTTTCTTATTTTCTACATCTTGCAGCTAGATCTTTATAGTTATTTTACTTTTTAATCCTAGTATTAACTGTTTAATCTTTAGGCTGAATACTGCGTTTACCTAGGATTGCTAATATTCTTATTTATTCTCCAAACTTATAGTTCTTAAACTTGCGTTCTATACTTATTTGTTTGTTACTAAATTAAGTTACTACCCTTTCTTATTGGTTTTTATCTATTATGGGTCCTTAGGTGTATCTTATCTTATCTTAAGAATCTTAAGCTTCTTTTATCTCTTCTTAAGAATCTTAAGCCTGTGGCCTTTTGCCTTTATTAAGTGATAAGCTAGCACTAGTAGTTGTCTACTTACTTAGTTTCTTCTAAATATTACTCCTATTATCTTGTAAAGCGATGGAAATTGTATCTAATGGTGTTGTAATACCCGTTATTAAACCCTATTCTATAATAGTCTTAGTCTCTACTTCTATTTTAACTTCTCTAAGGTTTGTATGCTTCTAGTAAGCTGCCTTTATTACCTTATTATTGGTAAATACTTCGCCTTTGTTAAACTTATTATCTTTAATGTTTAATCTATAAGCTAGTTTACTGGTTCTTTTAAACTTAGATAATAATAGCTCCTATAGCTAATAGCTTGCGCTATACCTAGTGTCCTTATAAATTCGGCATGCGTTGTTATAACAATATGTAAAACTATTAATTAAACACTCTTTTGTTTCTTATAGTGCACTATTATCCCTCTATATATATATGCCGTCTGCTGGTCTAGTTCCCTTTACTATATAGTTACTCTAACTACCTCTATAGTCTCTGGCGAAATGACCCTGTTTTTTATAATTTATGTAAGCCCTATCTTTAAACTATTTTTCTTGCTGTGGAGTCCGCCTAAACGTTTTTTACTGCTAAGATTTTTGGTTTAGCCTCTGCTCCTAGGTCCTTTAATTACTTAATTTTTAACCTCTGGGTTTCTATAGTTTCTTTTTTTATCTTTAGGTTTCTTTAGTACCGCTTAGGTCTATTAGCTCTGCGCTATTCTATAGTTTTTAACTCTATATCTGTTGTTGCGTACTCTGCGCTTTATATAACTGTGGAACTCTATCTTGCCCTCTTTTAGCTTATTCCCTTTGGTAGATCCTATTATTAATCTTTATTAACTGATTTATTAACTCTCTTAGAGTATCCGCATCTTCTATTAGGATAATTGCGTCCTAGACTTTAGCCTTAAGTCCCTATTTATACTATGCTATAAGCGCCTTATTATTCCACTTAACCTATATAGCTAGTATTTAAAACTGTGTTATATACTTAATTGCTAAAGTATGTTGTACTAAGTTCTAAAGCTTTTGTTCTGCTATAGTTATGGCTTCTAGGTCTCTAAATATCTATATTAGTTATTCCGTGAACCCGTTCTAACTGGTAAATATATATTATACGTCCTGGTTAGTAGTTATTATGCCATTGGCCTGTATTTCCGTGAGATATGGCTTAAACTACTTAAGTGCCCTCCCCGTTAGGAACAATCCTATATAGGCTATTTAATCTAACAATATTACTAACTTCGCTCCTTTCTATACTACCTTAAAGTACATTTGCGTAAGAAATCCCTTAAGCTTTAACTTCTTTCCTAAGAATTATTTAATTAAAGGTAACTTAACCTTTACTGCTCTAATTCCATTAATGCGTTCTTTAAGTATCCTATTATTGTCTTATAAGTGATTAACTATTTCCTGTAACTAACCTTGTATAACTACTTAAGAATCCCTATTATCTATGCTGGTATCACCTAGCCCTAAGGTTGTGGCTACTATTAATGCTGTTGTAACTAGTGCTGCTTTTAGTAGCATGTTATTCAACCTTATTTAATACTATAACCTTAGTAGTGAATATGTAACGGAACCTTGTAGTAGGAACTACAGTAGGTTCTATTATTAGGCTGGGTATGTAGGTAAGAATAAAGTAACAATATAATAATAACTAGTGGAGTGGTTACCTAATAGATTAACTCCAATTGTATTCTAAGATTTACTACAAGGAGAGAACTATCTATGGTAGGGACTAAGGTCCTTTAAATATATAACCATACTCCTAAGAAACCCTCTCTTATATATAAGGTATATGTTATACGTGTTATATATGGCGTATACTACGTATACTTTGTATACTGCGTATAATATTATATAACTTACTTACCATTCCTTGTTATATGGTTCCACTAGATCCATCCTAGACCGTACCTATATTAACTAACTAGCTTCCTGCGACTCTTCCCCAAGTAGTTGTAATATCGTACTTAAAGTGTCCGTAATAATTACTAAACTAAGTTGCTATCTTTTCCCATTGGTTTTCGTCCATTGTAGGTCCTTAGGTGTGTCTTATCTTGTCTTAAGAATCTTAAGCCTATGGCCTTTTACCTTTATTAAGTAATAAGCTAGCACTAGTAGTTGTTTACTTACTTAGTTTCTTCTAAATATTACTCCTATTATCTTGTAAAGTGATGGAAATTGTATTTAATGGTGTTATAATACCCATTACTAAACCTTGTTCTGTGATGGTCTTAGTTTTTACTTCTATTTTGACTTTTCTGAGGTCTATATGCTTCTAGCAAGCTGCCTTTATTGCCTTATTATTAGTAAATGCTTCGCCTATATTAAATTTATTGTCTTTAATGTCTAATCTATAAGCTGGTTTGTTGGTTTCTTTAAACTTAGATAATAATAGCTCCTATAGCTAATAGCTTACGCCGTACTTAGCGTCCTTATAAATTCGGTATACGTTATTATAACAATACGCAAAACTGTTAATTGAACACTCTTTTATTCCTTATAGTGCACCATCGTCCCTCTATATATGCGTGCCGTTTGCTAGCCTAGTTCCCTTTACTGCGTAGTTACTTTAACTACCTCTATAGTCTCTAGCGAAATAACCTTATTTTCCGCAATTTATGTAAGCCCTATCTTTAAACTATTTTTCTTGCTGTGGAGTCTACCTAAATGTCTTTTACTACTGAGATCTCTGGTTTAGCCTCTGCTCCTAGGTCCTTTAATTACTTAATCCTTAACCTCTAGGTTTCTATAGTTTCTTTTCCCACCTTTAAGTTTCTTTAGTACCGCTTAGGTCTATTAGCTCTGCACCATTTTATAGTTTTTAACTCTATATCTGTTGTTGCGTGCTCTGCGCCTTATATAACTATGGAACTCTGTCTTGCCCTCTCTTAGCTTGTTCCCTTTAATAGATCTTATTATTGATCTTTATTAACTAATCTATTAACTCTCTTAGAGTATCCGCATCTTTTATTAGGATAATTATATTCTAGACTTTAGCCTTAAGTCCTTGTTTATACTATGCCATAAGCGCCCTATTATTCCACTTAACCTATATGGCTAGTGTTTAAAACTGTGTTGTATACTTAATTGCTAAAGTATGTTATACTAAGTTCTAAAGCTTTTGTTCCGCTATAGTTGTGGCCTTTAGGTCTCTAAATATCTGTGTTAACCATTCCGCGAACCTATTCTAACTGGTAAATATATACCGTACGTCCTAGTTAGTAGTTGTTATGCTATTAGCCTATATTTCCGTGAGATATAGTTTAAACCACTTAAGTGCCCTCCCTGTTAGGAATAACCCTATATAGGCTACTTAATCCAATAATATTACTAACTTCGCTCCTTTTTATACTACCTTAAAGTGCATCTATGTAAGAAATCCCTTAAGCTTTAACTTCTCCCCTAAGAATTATTTGATTAAAGGTAGCTTGATTTTTACTACTCTAATTCTATTAATGTGTTTTTTGAGTATCCTATTATTGTCTTGTAAGTAATTAACTATTTTCTATAACTAACCTTGTGTAACCACTTAAGCATCCCTATTGTTTATACTAGTATTACCTAGCCCTAAGGTTATGGCTGCCGTTAACGCCGTCGTGACTAGTGCTCTAGGTGGCATGTTATTTGACCTTATTTAATACCGTAACCTTGGTAGTGAATGTGTAATAGAACCTTATAGTAGGAACTACGGTAGGTCCTATTATTGGGCTAGGTATATAGGTAAGAATAAATTAATAATGTAATAATAACTAGTGGAGTGGTTGCCTAATAGATTAACTCTAATTATATTTTAAGATTTACTATAAGGAGAGAACTATCTATAGTAGGGACTGAGGTTCTTTAAATACACAACCGTACTCCTAAGAAATCCTCTCTTGTATGTGAGGTATGTGTTGTCTGTATTAAACATAACATCCCTTTCGTTCAATACAGTTAATATATTTAATACCACGTGACCTCGGTTACTATTCCTTATTACATGGTTCCACCGGATCCATCCTGGACCGTGTCTGTATTAACCAACTAGCTTCCTGCGACTCTTCCCCAAGTAGTCGTAACATTGTACTTAAAGCGTCCGTAACATATATAAATACCCACTAAAACCTTATCGCGCGCCAACTACCAAGTTATGGATATTTAAGCTAACCTATAGTATACCGCTACAAAAACCTATAGGATGGAGAGGTAGAAGGTTAAATAAGATACTAGAACAGCCGCTACCGTATTAGGTGCCAGAAACTCGAACTTGGAGAGGTTGTACTATAGAGCGGGCGCGACGGTTCCGAATGGATATCCGCAACGTCCTCAATCGCACTGCGGGTCTCTTCGTGCAGAGCTTAGAGCAGAGCCTCGTGCAGAGCATCGTGCAGAGCCTCGTGCAGAGCCTCGTGCAGAGCCTCATGCAGAGCCTCGTGCAAAGCTTCGAGCAGAGCCTCATGCAGAGCTTCGAGCAGAGCTTCGAGCAGAGCCTCGTGCAGAGCTTCGAGTAGAGCTTCGAGCAGAGCTTCGTGTAAAGCTTCGTGCAGAGCTTCGCGCAAAGCTTCGTGCAGAGCTTCACGCAAAGCTTCGTGCAGAGCCTCCGTACGCAGAGCTTCGTGCAAAGCTTCGTGCAGGGCTTCGTGTAAAGCCTCTATACGCAGAGCTTCGTGCAGAGCTTCGTGCAAAGCCTCCGTACGCAGAGCTTCGTGCAGAGCTTCGTGCAAAACCTCCGTACGCAGAGCTTCGTGTAAAGCTTCGTGCAGACGTTCGTGCAGACGTTCGTGCAGACGTTTGTAGCCCCCTAAGATAGTAGTAATAAGCAGCTTAAAGTCCTCAGGTGGTTGTTGTTTGGGTAGGCTGTAGGCGATTTAATAGACACATCGCCCGTTCGGCGGCGCTTTTTACTAGATATTGTAGAGGCGTACGGAGTAGATATACTTATCAATTATAGAGCTGCTTCTGCGGATTAATTTAACGGTATTTCTAAGATGATAGCTGTTATAGGGTGGTAGATTAATTTCGTTAAAAAAGGTGACTGCTCTATATATAAAACAAGTCGGATCGCCTAAGAAACCTTGCGAAAGTCTCTCAGACCATAGAATTAACTTTTTAACAAAAAAGGTTAGCGATATCCGCTTGCGGATATACGTATGTCCGCTAATTGATTCTATGGTCTGAGCTTGCTGAGGTAATTCCAACACTAAAACACTTTAAAAATTTAACAAAAATACTTCACTGGCTGAGAATGGTATTTACATCAAGGCTTTTTATACAGTAAACTATCTCTTATTCAAATACCCCAAGATCATACTCCTTACAATGAAGTCCAATTTAATTTCACCCCAATTGGGATAAACACTCAAAAGAAAGGCATTATGATTCTCCCTTTACCACTTACCCTTCTAAGGTCAGAGGAGCTCCCGATATTGTATCTGCTTATACCGTGAAGGCAAAAGCCTTGACCAAACTTTAGAAAAAAACATATAGGTATAATCATAAATGTAGTATAAAAGACGGCTCAAATTACTTGGCCGGATTCTCATAAACCGCTTTTGAGGTCCCATCTCTGAAGAGCTCCTGCAACCAGTTTGCCCAGCCTCTCAGACCAGAAATTTTGTTCATATTACCTGGGATAATGAGCTGGCCGCCTTGACAGCTGAATATTTGGTTTACTATTGCATCGCCAACTGTTTGTGGTGTAAGAACTTCTGATTTGGTTTTCTCTAGTAATTTTTCCCAGGGTTTGATCAGCGGCGTTCGAACCCATATCGGGTGAACTGAGGTAGTCAGGACGGCGGGGGCGGAGTAGCGGTGTTTAAGTTCTTGATTCAGGCCTAGATAGCATGTCAGCGGGAAAATTCTAGGGGTTGAATAGACAAGTAATGGAAAGCTTGAGGAGATTATACGAAGATATCTCGGATCGGGTCTAATGTTTCAAGATAAGTAATAGAGAGGGCCGTGTAGAGGGTTTCGGAAAAGCCTTCTATAATATGAAGATCTCATACCTTCATGGAATGCAAATACTCCCACCTTGGTGCTGCAGTAATCCACGAGCCCTGCGGCAGTCACAAAGCTCGCAGTGCTGGCGACAGTCACAACATGGCCCTTATTTTTAGCAATCATTTCTGGTAGGAAAGCTTTGACGGTCGTGAAGTTGCTTAGTAGGTTCACGTCAAAGATCTTGTGTAACCATTCGTCTGATGTATCAAGAATAGTATGCGCTGATGCAATCCCAGCGTTGTTTACTAGAATGGATGGTGCGCCTATGTCGGAACGAATCCAATCGGCAGCTTCCTGGACGGCTAATGCAGAGGTGATATCGCATTGGTAGAATTTAACATCAGCAACTACAGAGGTTTGGTTAGCAGGCGTCCTCATCATCTATCACAAATTCCTTGGATATCTTCAATATCACCCCGCTCGCCGCACGTACAATTCTTCAAGCTATCCGGCAGCGGTTGTATGTCCATCACAGCAACCTTTACGCCTTTCTTCATCAGCCCTTTCACAACAGCCTCTCCAATTCCACTACATCCTCCGGTAACCACAGCTACTTCCTTCTTCCAATCCCATCTTTTCTTCTCGCTCTTCAGACGCCACGCATTCAATGCCGCCGTATTGAGCACCCTGTTAACCCGCGCGGCCAGGCCCAGTGCAAACAGCCATTTGAGTGTTTTTATGAGCCCCGGAATCTTCCTATCATCTATCAAAGACGTAAACCGATAAAGAAGGCGTTCTCGAATTGCAGGCGGACCCTTCGTGAGAGCCCAAAGCAGGGTGCCGGTCAGGATAGGATTAAGTGCTACCTGTTGGACAGGTCCGAAAAGGAAAGGGCCGGCGTGTTTGATAACGGAAGACATTCCAAAACTACCAGTTGAAGCTTACGAGATCCAATCCTTGGGTTCATGTGGTCAGTTGTGGAGTGTTGATGCTGACGCGAAACGTGAGGGGAGAGCTTCGAAGAGCTAAGGCGGGCCTCGGCATCTCATCAAAAGACGCTCGTATTGGCTGGCTATGAGTTTTATGCGTGTTTCGTAGATAAGATAAATCTAAGTTTAGCATAGGCTCCGCTGGGGAACCGGGAAGAACCAAGACCCACTCATTAGGGCTCTGTTCCCTGAAGGATCTATTGGTATATGCGCTACGCGCACGTGCATAATTATCTCTAAAATACTATAAGGTAAAAGATCTTTATCTTTTCTATCTCCTCTATGTAGTAGCTACGTTATAGCTTTATTATATAGAAAGTTGGACATGGGCAGTCGGTCGCGTTTTAGTCCAAAATCTACAAAGATGTATTTTAAAATCTAACTTAAGTTCTACGATAATACATCTCGCCCCTTAATAGTCTAAGTATGGGGCTATGGTATATATTTATGAAGATACAATTACCTAAAGAATTCATTATATTAAGAAAATATATTATAACTATCGTCCTTGACCAAACCTAGTTGTCTGAATCATTCATTGCTTGTGGCATCAGTATTCATAATATGTTTCAACCCACTGCCTAAGATCTCGAACTCGGTGCCCAATCCTTCCGCAGGTGCAACCCAAGGAGCAAAGACCACTTTGAACCATCTCTGCCATCTAGCAATATCAGGTTCCGTTTCGTCCCAAACCTCCTTCCCATCTAGACCTCTCGTCAAGAGTGAACGAGAAGTGTACACTGGTTGTTTAATGAGGGCGATCCGACACGAAATCTGATTAGTCCAGACTAAGCCTAGAGACGGTGTCTTGAAGCTCGGCATGAGAGAAGATAGTGGTAATTGTATATCTCCCCAGCCAGTGAACCAGCGTTGTTGGTGATCAAGCGTTAATGGATCTGGAGATATTAATGTTGTATGAGGCTCGTGTGCAGGTCCTCTCTCTGCACCGACCCCTCTTTCACCGTCCCCATTCTGACTGTTGAAGGATGTCGTTCTGGATACTGTATTGGATACCTGAGCTGGAAGTGGTGTGAATCGGTCACCGACCTGGTTTGCCACTACGATAGCGATACGCTCAGTCCGTGCAAGCCCACGTAACAGGGCGCCTAGCTGAACAAGCTGCGTCCCCCGTTTCGCCATTGCTGCTGCCCCAGCTCGCGCGCCGGCTCTTTCAAATTCTGCGCGATAATTGGCGGCGACAGAGTCAAGAACCACAAGACCAACGTCATGTCTCTTGACCGCAACAGGTAGCTGATAACGGAGGATGTGGTCTTGCGATTCAAGATCGGGTGTTTGTATACTCAGAATGCGTGAGAGTGAGGGTCTTTTGTCGGATGGAAGGGAGGAAAGGCGTGGATGGGTCGAAAGAAGTTGTGTTAAACGTGTAGTTGCGAGAGGAGCCTCGGTTGAAATATAGAGAGCTGATTTGGACAGTCCGTATGGAGGCGCGAGCTGGGAAGAGAGCAATAAGGTGAGCAGGAGTTGGGTTTTGCCGGAGCCACTGGATAGAGATGGTCAGTAAAATTAAATGAAAGCCTTTGTAACCTTGTGTAAGGGGCTATTTGAGAACCAGGTGATTAAGGATTACGTTCATACCTTTCCCCAGTCACCTCGATAAGATATCCCGTTGGAATTCCACCGCCCAAAGCAGCATCTAGGCCATCATCTAACGTGCTGATAACGTTCCATTCGCTAGCTGTATTCTTCCTAACGAAAGTTGAGGATAGGGTCCCGTTGCTGTGAGCTTCCTCATCCCCGAAACCGAGCTGCTGATGCAATGCAAGTAAGATGGCTTCAGTGAGCTTTTTCAGATCGCCTAGAGGCACTTGCGCGCGCTTGGCTAAATCGGCTGCATCGAGGGTGACGAGGTCATTAGTGGTGATCAAAGCTTTATCTAAAGACGGCAGTATGTGAGAATACGGCTTGGTGTCAAAGTCAGGGAGCACTTGAAGTAGATCCACGGTCATCGGTCATTTGCGGGAGAGGAACTGTTGGTGGTCATCACGCAGCTCTGCGGAAGGGCATGCGGCAATACCGGGAGCACAAACGAGGTCCGGGGGATTGGGCAAAGACAGTGGAATGATATAGAGGCGGAATGGTGCTCGAACGCCTTAGAGCCAGCAGTGGATGGCGTTTTGGTGGAGGGCTTGGGTGTTCCAGAACTGACTCCTTAGTGCAGCGTGTTGTGGGTTTTTCCTCTGGTCCGCGCGACTTGCATCATCACGCCTCCTCCCCCGCGCTCGCATATGACCAGCAACGGCGCAAGGGGGGATCCTGGGGCACGACCAGGTGCTTCATGCGAGAAATCACGGTATCGCTGCTATGGCATTAAAGCTGCCTGTACTTCTTTGTTGCGGTTGCTGGACTCACCCATGGACGCCCTCTTATGCCTTCGACATTGCGTAGTACTGAATTGCGCCCAATTCGCACCGCTTCTCAAGCGACTTCTTTTAAGACGTTTTGGAACGGCCCCGAAATAGCCGGGGGACCAATCGTTCGGACGCTGCGTTTTTAAGCCCACTCTACTGACATCTTCCTCTCGTCCGTCGCCCTATCTGAGAGCAGTCAAGCCCTAGGGTTCCTGGCTTTCCTCGGCGCAAAGGCTCAGAATGATACCTCCTGGCCGGAACAGTGCGATACTTGAGCCAACCTGTCAGCAGCGGCAGTCCTTTTCCGGTTTTTTTTACGCTCTCATCTAGTTGCATCTAGAGAAACGTCTGACTAGAATATTATCACAGAAGTGGTAGATTAGTGAAGATCACACTAACCGGCATAGAAACCGATATCTCAAGCCCGGAAATCCAGTACTCAAGCTTTCTTACGCGGTAAGTCAGCTCTCTTTACCAGTCTACTCCACCCACACAGTCTCGCCATATGCGGGCCATGTCCCGAATTGGCGGCCCGCTCCTCATCGTTCTTGGATTAACTTGCCGGAATTACAATGGTTATCGCGCGTTTCACATATTTTACGTACCTGACCGCGGGGTCGACTTTCTATACGTTTTTTCCCCCATTCGTCCTGTTCGCTATAAGTACACTCCCTTGCTGCGTGGGCGTATTGCTGGTCTACAATCCGTACAGCGTACCTCAACGCCGGCCTACTGTCTTCAAGATTGTCACTATTTTTACCGCAGTGCTCTGCGGTTGCTCCTTACTTCAACTTTCATCTCTCTTCTTTACGCCTAACTAATTATTGACTTTCTTCCACCATGGCAGTTCGAACTTTTACATGCCCAAGCTCACTCAGTGAGTCCTTGGCCACTGCTGGCTTCACGATGTCGACGACACACACGAACAGAGTGAACCGGTCGGAGGTAGCAGCCAAGGAAACAAGCCAGTCCTTTTCTTCTGAAGCAAAAGATCCTCTCGGGTCTCATACAAACCCGAAGTCGAAACCAGGAATCACTTTCGCGCATCAAGATAAACTTCCAAAGCTTCCTATTCCGGATCTTAGATCAACCTGTAAGAAGTATTTGGGCGCTCTAAAACCATTACAAAATCCCAAGGAACATCATGACACCGTCATGGCCGTACAGGAGTTTTTAAAGTCTGACGGACCAGATTTGCACGAAAAGTTAAAGAAATATGCCGTTGGGAAAGCCAACTACATTGAGCAGTTTTGTGAGTACACATCTCAGATAGTAGAAATCCCGAACTTTCTTTCCGAGTGGTGGAACTCTATATATATTATACGACGTTTATTCTCCGAGATCACAGATCAAGTCCTGACAGAGTTGAAGGGTACGATTCTTACCTTAACTTCGATAATCCCGTGGTGCTCAATTTAAATCCATTCTTCCTACTGGAGGATGATCCGACCCCAGCACGGAACAACCAAGTTAATCGAGCTGCATCGCTTGTTGTCTCTGCCCTTTCGTTTGTTCGGGCCGTGCGAAGAGAGGAATTGCCTCCAGATAATGTTAGAGGGCAGCCGCTGTGCATGTATCAGTATTCAAGATTATTCGGAACAGCAAGGATTCCAACGGAAAATGGTTGCCAGATTGGCCAAGATCCAACGGCGAAACATATTGTTGTGCTCTGTCATGGCCAGTTTTACTGGTTCGATGTTCTGGACGACAACTCCGACCTCATTATGACAGAAAAGGATGTGGCTCTTAACTTGTCAGTCATAGTTGATGATGCATCGGAAGTACCTATTCAGGAAGCTGCGAAAGGTGCCCTGGGTGTCTTGAGTACCGAGAACCGGAAAGTCTGGTCAGGCCTTCGAGACGTGCTTCACCGGGAAGAGGGGTCGAATAATTCTGACTGCTTAAACATTGTTGACTCTGCGTTGTTCATACTTTGTCTAGATTACACGGAGCCACATACAGGCGCAGAGCTATGTATGAACATGCTTTGTGGTTCAAGCAAGGTCGAGCGTGGAGTCCAAGTCGGAACTTGTACGAATCGTTGGTACGATAAACTGCAGATCATTGTCTGCAAGAACGGCAGTGCAGGTATCAACTTCGAGCACACTGGTGTAGATGGTCATACAGTCTTGCGATTTGCAAGTGACGTCTACACTGATACCATCCTACGTTTTGCACGAACAATCAACGGACAGGCTCCGAGTCTTTGGGCTTCAACTAGTCCTGACCCAGCAAAACGAGATCCAGACAGTTTTGGAGACGTTCAAACAACTCCCCATAAGTTGGAATGGGACATGCTACCCGAGCTGAGCACGGCTCTACGATTCGCAGAAACCCGACTCGCAGATCTAATTCAACAAAATGAGTTCGAGACACTTGATTTCCCTCATTATGGCAAAAACTTCATGACTTCCATGGGTTTCTCACCTGATGCATTCGTGCAAATGGCTTTTCAAGCCGCATATTACGGTCTTTACGGTCGAATTGAATGTGTATACGAACCAGCGATGACCAAAGCCTTTTATCATGGGCGCACAGAAGCGATTAGATCAGTCACCGAAGCATCAGTAGAGTTCGTAAGAACATTCTGGGGAGAAAATCCAGCGACACAGAAGGTTGAAGCATTACGAAAGGCCTGCCAGAAGCACAGTGAAATAACTAAAGAATGTGCCAAGGCCCAAGGCCCCGACCGACATCTCTACGCCCTCTACTGCATTTGGCAGAGAGCAATTGACGAAGAAGGTGCCGAGGTGGCTAGCAGCGATGGCATGGACTCGACGCGGCCATCAAGTCCTATCGGATCCGAGAAGGTGAACTCCATCATCGGCTCGCCTGGTCGCAGCTCCGTCATCTCAGAATATGGCTCCCTTTCTGGCTCCCCGCCTGCACATCCAGTACAGCATTCAATGCCGGCCCTCTTCGCCGATGCAGGTTGGGATAAACTTAACACGACAATCCTTTCCACCTCTAATTGTGGCAATCCGTCCCTCCGACAGTTTGGATTTGGGCCAACTTCCGGCGATGGATTCGGCATTGGCTATATCATCAAAGATGGTGGTATTTCCATCTGTGCTTCTTCTAAGCACCGACAGACTGCTCGATTCATCGACGCATTAGAGTCTTATTTCCTCGAGATCCGCAAATTGCTCCGACAGCTCAAGCGTCGCGGAACATCGGCTGATAAGACTGCCTCCCGCGCCCGCGAAGCTGAAGAAAAACACAGACCTAAGACCACCCGTATAAAGAGCCGTGGTCGCATCATTCTTGCAGACGGCAAGACACAATCGCCTGCCACAGAAAGTGTTACTGAGTCTGACGACGACGGTCTTGGTGGCTGTACGACTCCCCCTTCCTTAGATCTAGACGCGTTCGCAACTATGCCTGTCCCTACACTACCCCTTACACCACCACACTCCCCACCATCCAAAGCGTCGATTTTAAGCTCGCCCCGTCCGCGCGGGGATGTGACACCACCTCGTAGTTGTAGAAACGCGCGGACTGTGGTGAAAAGGTTGCACCCTCATACCTTTTCATGATGATTTCTTTCATAATTATCCCGAACCTCTCGTGTTTACCTAGAGTCATCGCATGCGCCCCAGCGTTATACCCCAAGACATAGATAGACTAAACGTAAATTTCCTTTCGTCAAACTCCCATATCCACGTTTCCTATTTAGTTTTACTCGTACCATATGACTTTCTATTTACTCTTTTTTTCATTTGCTGATTTTTCTGCGTTTCTTGTAGATGGCTTCTTCGATGCAGGCATGCTATTCCAGGCGCTTAAGGCCAAGGACGAGGGCCAGGCTCCAGCGATTGAGGAAGATGTTGTGAAAAGAAATATTGGGAGGAGGTTGAAGTTGATGGAATATTAGCCCATTAGCTAGGATTCCCGGTCGGGACTTTTGGATAGCGCCATGAATTTAGTGCGGGCATTGGCAAAAGAGGAATGTGTTTCAACAGAAGGGGGAAAGGGTGTACGATGGTCTTCGGATGAATGGAGGACTGCATTTACTTGTTTGTCAGCATAGCCGCTTTTCTTGGACATGTACATTGAGAAGGGTTTAGCTTTGTCTATCAGATTGAATGGACTATTTATACCCTCTTTCTATTACATGCAACTTTCCATTTACATGCTGCCAGTTGAAGAGGTCCTTCTAAAATGCGATTAAAGGGGCCTTCGACTTCTAATACTCCACCATTCAATGATTGACGGTATTCTATTTTGCTAGTGCTTGATCCCTAATATCTCCATTTCCGGCCTTCTCCATTCGGCTAGCCTGGATCATAATATCCTCACGTGTCGGCTAGGTTCTTTTGTTTTCTCACAACTGTCCGGCTTAGGTAATGCTGAAACAAGCCATTCGCCCAATTTCACTTTTCACTTTGCTAAACTGCAGTTGCATTGCTTCTAGAAATATGTCGGCCGGAATTTGAACCTATATATTGTCCTAATTAGCGCTGCCAAAAGGACCGGTCTTTTTAGTACCAATTAGCGTTCAACAAAATACTAGGATCGCCGACATTGCGATTTCTAGGCGAGGCTTGTGCAAATTTAGGCGTTTTACCAGTGGAGTTTAATTTAACACAAACCTATGTAGACCCAGCACCGCCGCACCTGCGCCGTATCATTAGCGTCTAATATCATTTTAGATTTCAATGAAATCTACTCCATAGCGGGCTACAGACACAAGAACATCGCACTAACCCTTACAGTGACTTTCTACACAGAAAGTATGAACACGACACAGCAGGCATACTGGATCTTGAAGTAAACCATGTACTTAAACCCGACCGTGCACCCTTCCGTGACCTGCACTTTCCCAATCCTGCTCCCATCCACGTCAATCCAGCCCATTCCTCCGCACCCTCTCCCCCATCTCTAACAAGACGAGGTAAGAAAAAAAGGAAGGCAGGAAAGCAATACCTAACGCCGAAGGAAGCGGAGCCGGGCTTCAAGAGCAACACAAAGCAGGGCAGAAACAAACCAGCAAGCAAAACGCCCCTGTTGTACAAGCCATCCCAAAGCAGAAGAAAAAGAATCGAAAGTATAAGATCTCTGTAACCCGTATATACCGCAAGAGCACGCAGCGAACTCCCACGGGTGAAAGATGAAGAAAGAAAAAAAAAAGGCAAGACCCATTGAAACAAACGCCATTACACTCCTTCCTCCACATCGCTAGGGACCTGTTGCCCAGCGCCTAAGCAAAGAAAAGCCCTTCCGCACGACCTAGGTCAAGACCTTAAATACGCGTAAACGCCGACCCAAGGACGCGGAAAAAGGAGAGCGAAGCACCACCGCATTAGATGACCGGATAAAATACCGCCCTTTCCCCTCACTGATATCAGCAAGCAAGAAAAGCAGCATCCACACCACAGTTTTCTTCGTCGTCACCCGCACCAGCTCAACTATACCTCCACGTCTCCCCCGCAGGCACCGGCAACGGCGGCCGCGATGGCGCCCCCGAATCGCTCAACGGACTATAATCCGGGCGTTTAGGGCTCCTGGGCGCATCACTTAGCGGACTAGGAATCGGTCTCTGCGGCGGCTCCGCCATCGCAGCCCCACTATTCCCTCCATCCGCCTCAGCACCATAGCTAGACTTCCGCTGCTGTTGCTGTTGCTGCGGCTGCTGCTGTTGTTGCTGCTGGCCATCCGTTGCCAGCTTTGCAGGCGCCACCGTCGGCGACGTCGCCGCGCTGGTATTCAGGCTCTTGATCAAGCTCTCGAACCGCGGCATCCCCGGCACCTGCTGCTGCGGGGCGCGCGCGACGTCCAGCTGAAACTGCTGTGCCGTCTGGAACATGAGGCCCGGGCGCTGCGGCGCCACACCCGCCGTGACCTGCGACGTCGGCACCATGCTGGCCGCGCTGCCGAAGTTTAGCCCCAGCCCGATTTGCGGCAGCCGGCAGATGCTGCTACTGCTGCCGCTGGCGCTGTCGGACTGCTGCGAGGGAGCGCGCGATGGCGTGGTCGCTGTGCCTGTGGCTGGCGCGCACGGCATCCACTCGGGCGTAAACCCGCCGTCGGGGCTATAAGGCGACACGTAAGTTTTCTTGCGGCGGCAATACGCGTTGAGGAGGTAGGGGTAGCGTTGGATGTGGGCTAGGTAGTTCATCTGGGAGGAAGGGTGCGGGAAGGAGGCAGTGGGAGAAGGAGAGTAAGAAGTAGCGGTCGCGTACATGGTTGGAGATTTGGATGACGGGGCTGCTGTGCCACCCATCATGTTCGCAATTGGAGCACCGCGCTGCGGAGGTGTAGGTTGTGACTTTGGAGTCGGCGGCTGCTGAGGTTGTGGGGTTGGTGTTCTTGCCGGCTGCTGGTTGTATTGGTGATAGCTATTGTGATACTGGGGCGGCGAGTATCGCTGCGACTGTGAGGAAGTCGTTTGGTAATAGGAGTGATATGTTGCCATTGTCGACCGAGCATACTGATCGGTTCGAGGCTCGGCCAAAGCTGACCGACCGTTATTAGGCTGCGGATAGCTTGGAGAGTAGTGAGAATGGTATTGTTGTGGCTGTGAATCCCGTGAGACAGGATGGTAGCTAGAAGCGTAGGGATTGCCATATTGAGGGCTCCCTGCTTTGTTGTCTTGTGGGCGATTCGTTTGCTGTTCTCCAAGAGTATGAGACGGAGCACGGTATGGATCTAACGGGTAATTGTACGCTGGATTTTGTGTCCGCCCATACGGATCCATCTTTGGCTTGTACTGGTAGGGCTTGTCGCCAGGCCGGTTCTGGTGCTGATTTGAGATGCGCTGAGCGGAGGTACTGCCAGCCTTACCAGGGTAAGATGCTGGGAAGGAACGACGTTCACCTGGAGGAGGTATCTGAGGTACAGGTTTGACGGTATCTAGGAAATTGCTCTTGGTATTATACCTGGTCTGAGCAAGGTCTTCCGTGTACTGAGCCCTTGCCTCTGTTGAAGTCTTACCAAGGTAGTACCACAATTGGTTCTCCTTGGACAAGTCCACTTTGGCCTGACTCGGATGATGAACCTCTACTGCTGTGTTGAACTCAGCCCACTTTTGGCCGGAGTTCGGGTCATGGAATGGATCTCCCATTTCTGGGACGCCATCGGTCCGATTCATTATGTTGAGAGACGGATCGTTGTCCTTGAGGTGGTCTGGGAGTGGCTTCGCGTTCGCAGAAGGCTTTGGTCGTTGAGAGTCGGCTGGATCAAGGATGAGAAGGTATTTCCATTCAATCTCGACGCGATCTCTGTAAAATATTAGTTGCCAGTTCAGTAAACCTCTTGTGGGTAAATGTAGTGGCTAGGATATATCATGCAAGAGCTTACCCATCCGGCAACACGTCAATAATGACTGTCCATTCACTGGGCCGATTCTCAACAACAGTGCCAGCAAATATTTGACTTTGATCCGTGTAGAGATACTGGACCTGAACCACATCTTTTGGCTTGAGCGTCTTAGCGTACTCCTGGATGAGCTTATCATTTTCCAATGTATCGCTATCAACGGTTTTCGCATTCCTCTTCTTTGGTCGATGGAATCGGCACCGGAAATCATATCCATCATAATAGTACTCGGTGCCCTCTTCGTCGAAAGTTGGCATCGGTCCAATATCAACCTGGATTCCAGCAGCAGGAGCACAGGTGGCATGAAAGGCCCTGGTGCATTTCTTCGCGGAACATTGGAAGACGGCGCCACGCTTGGATCGACAGTAGTTACATTTTAATTCGAGACGAGCTTTGTCGATGTTTGCAACGTTGCAAACTGTTTCAGTTGGTTTGTCAGAAACATATGTCTCGGGAGTGTACTCCGCGCAAAGACGATGGGCTTTGAGGCCGTTGTCAGTAGGAAGGAGTCGGTCAAATTCGACATCGTTCGGGCAGAGGATGCAGGGTGGTTCTTTGCTAGGTCCTTTAATGCGTATCCTGATGCGTTTCACTCTCTGCCCACTGCCTTCTTTATTTGTTTCTCTTTTCCTCTTCCGAGTGGGAGCCTTTGGTTTGCCACCAAGGCTTGCTGGCGGACTTGGTAGATCGTGCTGCGGATCTTCGGGCTCATCATCGTCGTCGTCCGTCTCTTCATAGTATTCTGGAGTTGGCTCACCTCGGAGCTTGCGTTCGATCTCGGCGACATCGACCCACACACTGTCAGACTCACACTCACATTTCTTTGCAATCCTCCCGTAGTTTAGCCAAGCCTCGTTAGCGAAGTTTACGGACTCCGCGCAATTGTAGCCAAGGTTGTATCCAGAGTGATATCCATAGGGATATGTGATAACGAATTCGCCTTCGTTATGAACCAATCTATTAACTTTGATATTGAACTGCTTCTCTAACTGTGCGGGCGAGATGAGATAGGTCTTATGTCGCAAGAACTGATCGCAGTTCTTTGCATCGCGAGGCCAGATGCCTATTGGGTAATAGTTAGTAGAGCTGTTATAAAGACCATTATAAATACATACTTTTCATAGCAGCTTCGAATCGTCTTGCATCCTCCTGGGAAATGCTGTACCATTGCTTGGGTGCTCCGAAGTGGATGTAGTTGATGCTGTACAAATCAACATCTTCAAGATGCCATGCGAAGGTCGCTTTCCACATCCCTAAATAGAGATATGCGGTGTTGACGCCTGGTACTTTAGTCCCTAGAATATCTAGCAAGTTATCCAACTTTGCGACGTTCCAGTGCGGCGTACGATCATCGAAAAGTGATCCGGGCATATCAGCCCCATACATTGGTGCACCGTAGTTGATAGTCCTCCAGTATACATCTTCCAGCTCTCGACAACGTTCCGGAGTATAGCCGTCAATATTTGCCAGGCGGTAGTCGAAATCTTTAAAAGCTTCCTCGTCAATTTCCTCGGCGGCTTCTCTACGATTGTTCTTTCTCCTCGACGAAATTGACTTCGGCTGTCGTCCTCTAGATTTGGTAGGAGTTCCATCTTCCTGGTTTCGTTCCTCTGTTTTGATATGAGTCGTGGTTTTGTCATCGTCACCAGGCGTCTTATCTGGCGATGTAGGCGTTGGAGGAACCGTGAGGTTACTGATGGAATCGGGGGCCTTTCCTTCCTCAACCTTTTTGGGAACACGCTTGCGGGGTCGTCCTGGGCCTCGTTTTGGTGCGTCATTTGTAGAAGAGGGCGATGGACTGGCCGCTTGGCCTCTGGCTACCCGGGTCTTTGCAACAGTTTCCTGTCCACGCCGTCTCTCCCCTCGCTTAGCCGGTGGTTGGTGATGGTGTTCCTCGGTCAGAGCTTTCCACTCGGGTAAATTATATGACCGCTGTTTCTCAATATTCGCCTGTGTGTAAATGCCGTGTTGTCCAGCGAATTCCTGGGTGATTGGATTTTTAACTTTGATGGACTTCACAGCTTCGTTCAAGGAGGGGAGGGAATCGCGCCTAGCGGAAGGTTGGGTTAATTAGTTTTAATACCAGCAGAAATATTGTAGGTCTTCCTAACCATTCTTTGGGGGGAATGACTTTAACGATGCCAGACTTCATCCCATATTTATCGATCCTATCAACAAACTTTCGGAAACTCCGAAACTGATCCATTGTCTAAATAATGGCAAAGTCAGCATAAATAAATGATGGATAGCCATGGGATTGATTTCCATTTCATGAAGCCATCCGAGGTTGGTGGTGCTGGCGGTTGCCAACGCGACAGCGACGTACCGGCTTGAATACTGGTACCTTCCCTCCACCATAGTAATGATCAGGTTCAATTTCTTCGTCATCGTCATCGTCCTCCAGCTCAGAGAGCTCAGACGACATCCTATCCCTCTTGCCCATATCCTCACTCGTTGGTGGTGTTAGAGCTGGCTTGCAGGTCGGTAGGTCTTCATGGTTATCAATTTGCACTTCAGTCGAAGCGACAACCTCCACCGGACCCTCCATCGCAATATAGAGCCTATAGTCCCAACGGTTGTTGAGGTAGAAGATGCGATGCTTATTGGGGGCGGGAGAGGTTGCTTCGCAGGTCCGAGGTGTAGATCGAGAGGCCCTTGCCACGCGCGGGGCGGTAACGAACGACTAACGAACGGGTTTCTATTTATGCCGCATCGATTTTAGAAGGTCCTAAAGCTTCGTAGGAGTCAATTTGATGTGTATCCAGGTCACTGTGGGTGTTGGAATGCTCCAGGAGTCACGAAGTCGACAGACGCAGGTAGGAGGTTGCAGACTCTTGGCGCTACACTAAAACGATTAGATTACCCTAGCTCAAGCGAACGGCTAGCGTGATGAAAAGGTGACCTGCGAACGCCTTCGGTTAGCACTCTTTTTGCAATGCGTTTTATTCCCTAGTCATACTTTAACCTTGCAGATGGACGAATAAGGATGAGATTCATAGAACAATAGCTACGCCCATATCGAAATACGATTGGACGCATAATGCAGGAATATGAATGACATCCTGAGGCAACTGTAGATCGTTGTTCGCGTTGTTCGCTACGGATCGTCACATTCCCCGCCCGAAAACAAGCAAGCATATCCAACTATGTAACTATATTACGTTACCTTTCGGCAAAGCATAAGGACTCAAGACTGCGCCCATATGTGGCTCTCGGCATATCTATCCCTTAACACCAGCCTAGGCGTCAGATATGCCGCGACGCTTAACTCTAGTCGCTTCGCTGGCATGAACAGGAAATACTACAGCGGCTGCTGCTCAATGTCACTCCATCTACCAAATGCTTGATATACGCTCCAGAGAAGTATGCGTGTGCGTATGCTCCCATTTGTTCAATGCCTACCCGACGGGCGTGGCGGTTAGTTGCGTCCATTCTGTGAGCCTAGGTGATTGAGTTGGAGCGTTTCACGGCATGAGCAAATCCCATAACGAGCGTTGAGATCTTCATTGCTTTCAGGTATAAGTTGAAAAGACAGACTAGTGTGCAAAACACCTTGCGGCGATATATCCAGTGAAATAACGAACCGACTGCAATGCATTAAATTGACCTGTATGGGGAGAGAAAGTAATGTTTGCAACGGAAAGGAAGGCAAAAAAAAAGCCACGCCCACTCCACATTCTCGGCTATCTCACCCTCAGCCCTACAAGGAGCCGCATCCCACGCAACTGAGTCCCTACTCCTTGGCTGATCTGATCGACCCGGATACTTCCGTAGAAAGCTTTTAGTCGCTATTAGCCCACGCAAGAAGTCGTCTAGAAGGAATGACAGGAACACAACAGACAAGATAGCTTTCAAAGGCACTTTTTACAGCAAGTACAGTGAAATAAACTCATGGTACGACAGACAGTGCACACAAGATTTGTAAACAAAGCTAGAAGATTCAAGACGCAGGCCCTTTTTTCAACATACCATACACCCAGTGCGATAGGAAAATTACAGATGTTTAGGTAGCCATTTTTTAGAACCCAGGGCTCCGCTGCTATGCAAATATAATGAAGTTATAGAGGTTGAAGTGCAAGCCATGTTACGCAAACCGCTCAAATGCCCGGATACGGTGGAAGCAGAAGAAAGCAACGAAACATGTCGAAAACCCAACTGAATCCCTCCATATGTGCACAGAGATTCTCAATCATAACCTGTAAAATAGGATCGATCTAGCATCTCATGCAGACTTACTGCGTAGCTTCGCGTCCACCACGGTCACCTCCCCTGTATCCCCCCCGCCCGCGTGGGCGATAGCTACCATCACCACCGCGACCACGCCCACCGCGCCCTCTACCCTCTCCTCTTGGCCCACCACGTCCGCGGTACCCTCCTCTGCCCTCGCTTTGGAAGCCGCCGCGACCTCTGCCACCACGCCCATGGTGAACTTCATGGAACCCATCGTTACCGTTCGCTGCTGGAGTAGTTGTTGGAGCAGCTACTGGAGCAGCTACTGGAGCAGTTGGCTCTGGAGTATCATCCGCCCAGCTTTGGGTGCTATTTTTTGGAGCGGGAACAGCTGGTGATTCGGTCTCAGCTGGGTCCCGCGGGACCATCTCGAAGCTTTCTGCAAGTGGATCATCCGATCCTTGTTGTTTGTCCCACTGGGCGTCTGCCGCAGCGTTCGCAGCTCCTGCATCGATACTAGAGGCTGGTGGAGCGCTTGGAGTATCAACTGTTTCAGAGCCACCATTGATGATTCTTGTTGTCGTATCGATCTCCGTTAATCCAGCATGTGCAACCGTGGGATCTGTCTCGATAACAGTCGTCTCTTCGACTTCGGGAGCAGCTGCCTGGGACTGAGCGACATCGTCGACCCAGGCTTCTTCGGCAGCGAAAGGGGCTTCTTCGAGCGCTGCTTGCTTGATCTGAGCGTCTATTCAAGGTGTAAGCAAATATAACTCTAATCCAGAATTGAACTTCTCGTCGCCTGAAGTAACTGGAATGGACATACAAGTGACACTGAGTGGCACACCCTCAGTTGATGGGACGGTGTCTTCAGACCCCTGGATCAGCTTCTCGGCTGCAGTGACAGCAGATGCATCGCCACCATAGACCAAGAGCAAAGCACCTTCGAAAGCTTTTGTCACATCGGTATCATCATCCTCAAGTTGTCGTCGAGCGGCAGCAGCCCTCAAAAACCTTGACATGATAAGGATACGCTCCTTGAAGGTCTTTTCTAGCTCTATCGCTGCTTCTGCTTTCAAGGTCTCCCGTAGCTTCTCAAGCTCCTCCGTGTGTGCTGATTGTAAGAGGGCCTTCTCGGTGGCAACCTTCTGCTGATACTCCTGGTCGAATTTCTTGTAAAGAGCAACCTGTTCTTCGAGCTGGGCTAGCTGGATTTGCAGGCCTGGCTTCTTGAGCGCTTTTGCTTTCTCATCATTGTTGATTTTGCGAGAAGCAACGAGATCATCGAGAGATACGCCAGGGTTTTCTGCAATTATAGAGTCGACTTTCTGTATGATGTTCTTGAATGATGTTGTCAGCCATAATGGCCATTCGGCGTTATGGGTAGCGGCTTACAAGCTTCTTGTTGACACTGCGAATGCTCCTATATGACCATTAGCATACTTCCGGCAATTCAATTGCAGGGTGTTAGAATTGGGAGGTGATGGGATAGAAGCTACTGACTTCTGGAGTTCCTTTAGGTATGGGCTTTCGGAGGATGCCTCAATGCCATTGGTCTTGCCCTCGTGACCGGGGGAAGTAACACTATGCTCAGAGACGGACTTTGCGGGAGCAGCAGCAGACGCGCTGGCTGCAGCCTCAGCCTTAGCTTTCTTCTTGCGTGCGCTCTTTGACTCAGTAGTAGCTGGTGTAGGAGGGTTCGAGACAACATCAGACGACATGATTGCGGAAGTTGCTGGAAAGAATTTCAGTAATGAGAAAATCAGATTGCGCGAAATACACGAAAAGGTCTAAAGGTCTTTAGTGGTTGATGTGTGGATGCGCAAGGTGCAAGGTGATCGGGGGATTAGAGAAATTGTTTGGAGGTCAGTCGCTCTCCTCCACATCTCAAGTTGCCAAGACTGCGCTAGCAGACGCACTGGAAAGTGCTAGATCAACTTCAACAAGGCTGCATGTTTGACAATCTAGGTAGACATTTGCTATTTACTGTATATGTTTTGGCAGTGACCTATTCAGGTTTGTGAATAGCCTCTATGAAGCATCGCAATGCCCAGGATACTTTCCAAGGGGAACCGGGGTATTGTCTTGGTGATGGAAGCACCCCTCTTTGTCTCGCTAGGTTGACTCTGCGGCCCATGTAGAAACGTTTCTCAGAGGGATAGAGGGTTTGAGGGTTTAGTGTTTGAGGCATGTGAAGGCAGCGCAAAATGGGTGACCACATCTTGGCTAGTCGGGGAACTTGAAAGGCTCCAAAACCTTAAAGAGAGCGGAGCTTTGCCACCGGCTGAAGTACGATCTGCTTCCGCTGCCCCAAATCATGTCACGAGAACCAGGCTCGTATGCTGATCTCCCGTTTGCAGAAGATGGGTGGTGGTCTTTCATCGATGGTGGGAGGTGAAGGCGTGTGGTGAGAGCGAAAGTCACGAGCAACGGAACTAACTCAAATGAAACCTCCGAGAAACAGATTTAGGCATGGGTAAGTCAAACATGCTTGACCCGGGCTTCATCTTACGGAAAGGTGTGGCATCGGAATGAAACTCGAGCAGTTTTCGTGAGGCACAAGGCCAGCAGTCAGTGCAACCGTCTCCCAAGACCAGCCTGCGACTGGCTGGGACACAGATACCGCAGGGCTTTCGTTGAGAGAGGCACAGTGGCAGAGCGCCTAACAATCTGATCCCCTGGAGGAGATTATCATTGTAGAGCGCGAGAAGTGGTAAGCATGTATTACGCGTATCAAATCAATAGCCGGTAGGGTGACACGTGAAGACACAAAAATGGGAATGGGGGTCAAATCTCCACACAGGAACGGGGGGGTTGGGGCAGAGGGTGGGTGTGAGCGAGTGGTCTGTCAGCGGTGCACAACGCTGAGTGGCTGGCGGGCGGTGTCGCTCAGCTCGACCGTCCCTTTTGAAGCGCCTGGCCCGCAAGCCGGTCTGTCTGGTCCATCAGTGCTAATGGAGAACGTTGTGCCGCTTGATTGCCGTTCTTGCGTGCTTTGGGGCTTATCCCTGGGCTTCCGTGGGCTTTCCTAACCCTCCTTTCCTGATCAATCCGGGCTAGCTGGGCTCGGCGGTAAGCGAACAAGCTGGCCTACATCTTTGTCCCTCGCCCGCCGTCTTGAAAAACCTCGTGATCGCCTCCTCACCTGACATCGAAAACCACCCATCCACTCCGTCAGATATCCCCGACGGATAGAGGCAAAGCTGTCTTTGCGCCTTACTCTTCTTGCTCTCATTGCCCTCCGAAACCAGACTATCTTTCCTTTTATTCTCATTTGCGCCGTTTATCGTGCAATTTGCTGACGAAAAGCGTGCGCCCGAAGCTCTCACCGACGGGGCCTATCGAGCGTGCCGAGTCACGAGGTTGCGGTACCCAAACGCTCCTTCGACCGTCTATTCACGACCTGTAAGTTGCCAAACTCCTTCATCACAACCCTCATTCTCTGTCGCGTTGGTTGCTCTGCAACAATCCAACTCGTCGCCTGTCCAACTTGTCCTCGCCCATTCGCCCGAACTGCTCCGGCGCGTCCTTCGGCCTTCGGCGCATTCGACACGAGCTACCCACTGCGCAAGCTTGCCCGCTCAACGCCTCAGCTTCGTACCGTTCCCTTACCGTCGTCCCGCACCAAGACGACATGTTACGAAGTGCGGGCTACCCTGTCGTGCGCTGCTCGCGTCCCAGCGGCAGTGAGACGATGCGACTCCTCTTCGAGCAATGACAGCTTGGTCCCACAGTAATGGAGCAATCGACTGCACCAATCAATCGGACGCTTGTCTGCATTACTCGTTACACTTGACAATCGTCCTCCTGTACACGTGCTAACGTTTGATGCTCATCAGGAGCAGTAAACAATCCAAAAGGACCTCTTTTCGCGGCCGGCCATCGCATAATTGCTCTTGCGAGGCGCACGGCTGTCCGAACATTGCGTGAACTGTTGGGCTGAGCTCGAGATCTCAGCCTGAATCCGTCCCATAACCATCGAGGCTTGCGCCTTTGAATCAGCCGCCGGTACTGCCACGAACACTTTGTCCAGCGTCAAAGTACCGTCACTGGACCCAGCCTTATTAGTCTGTCCTGCCGTTGTGTTGCGGTTGTCCACATACCAGCGCCGTGCTACCTCCGATCACAGCAACTCATAATTACAATTGAAACCTTTGCGCCGGGTACGCAGCGCTTTGTCTAATAAGACCTACCCCTCCCACGCGAAGGAACGGGATCACTCCCTTAGAGCTTCTGCTCCAGCGCACAAAGAAGCTGGTTTTTGATATGGCCGATACCGCCGGTTATCCAGACAACGACGCCAAGCCTGGATTGACGCCGCATAACGTGGCCGACGTGGGCAATTCACTCCACACCAATAAGCGAAAACGCAATTCACTCGATCAGGGTCTGAACACCTCCAGACCTGCACCAGGTGATCCCGTCAGGTCTGCCTTCCAACGTGTATCACCAGGCTCAGCGAACAACACATCCGGCGGTGGAACCGATCTGAGTGACCAGGCTGCAGCTTCTTTTCTTGCGGCACACAACGCCGCGACCAACGACGACGACATGCATCACGCTTCTAATGCTTCACTCGACTTCAGTCTGACGCAACATGGCGACCATGGCCTCCATCAAAATGGCGGGGCGAATTCATCTAGCGCTGGCGACACGGCTGCCGCTGCGCTCGCACATTACTCCATGACCGTGCCGCAAGCAACGGAGCTTTCCTTCCAGACCCAAACATCGGGTGAGGGTAACTCTTTTAGCATGGGAGATCATGGAGTTCATCAGCAACAGCACGGTATGCCAGAATTTAGTCTGGACGCTTTGAAGACGGCGTCTCAACAGCAACAATCAGGCAATTCGGGGACTAATGAATCTCCCCCAAACACGGCAGGTCACAAGCCTCCTGTCGGATCGGAAGAATGGCACAAAGTGCGGAGAGACAATCACAAGGAAGGTTCGTTCATCCGCTCAACATCAGTTCCGTATGCAGTTATGCGGTAAAGCTAACCACGTGTGCAGTGGAGCGTCGTCGACGCGAGACTATTAACGAAGGTATCAACGAGCTTGCCAAGATTGTTCCCGGTTGTGAGAAGAACAAAGGATCCATCCTCCAACGCGCCGTCCAGTTCATCACACAGTTAAAGGAGAACGAGTCACAAAACATCGAGAAGTGGACACTGGAGAAGCTTCTTACGGAGCAAGCCATCACGGAGCTCAGTGCAAGCTGCGAGAAATTTAAGGCTGAGATGCAACGAGCTTGGGACGAATGCGAGATCTACAAGCGAGCATGTCAAAATGCCGGAATAGTTCCCGAAGAGTTCAAGGATCGGGAGAATAACGGCAATCAAAACGGCGACAGCTAAAGTGCGAATATCTGATTATCACACTGGGCCAGACTGTTCCATAGAACAGTGTATGGGCGGAATTTTCTCAATGGTCGGCTGTACCCCTGCTATTCGATTTCCACGACATGCTACTCTTTCTTAACAAGACGACGGGACGGTTGGATCACGATGCAAGATCATTTACGAGGCTCTTTCATTTCTTATACTCGCTCCTTTACAGCCCTCTCTTACTACTATCCCTCGAACATTAAGTCCCATATCTATGGCGACGGCGAAATAACATTCGCTCAGGGAGATATAATGTGACTTCATGAACTTCTCCTGCACTGCTTTAGTATCCAGGTGGTGGCGGAGGTATCCTCCTTTGCTTAGAGGCATGTTGGCGGTACGCGTGTCTTCTATATCTCATCTTTCTTTTGCACATATATTAAGAGTTGGTGTCTTCGGTCAGTTATCTTTTATATCTCTAGCCATGGACTGTGGATTGCTTGACGTGCCACTGACTGCCAAAGCAACACATGCCTCTCATGCAAAGCCGTCCGAAGTAGTCACAGGAAGTTTACTTCGTCTAATATAAAACTCTACCGCTTCTTTCACTGTAAAGTCTCTCAGCACCGTCCGCTTATACCCCTATCTACTTTATTCAACCCCACTATCCCAAAGTCTCGCGTGCCCTGCTCCCGTTGCCTCTCAGGCACTCAGGAGGCAACCAGTAATAATTGAACAACTCATCCAGAGACGCACAAAGGTATATTAAGCATACGCCCTGCCAAGAAGGCTAAACTCATGCTTTGACCTCCCGATTAAGCATACCTCTGTATTAGACCTTCCGGGATACTGCTTGCAGTAAGCAATACTTTCGCCCCAGTATCGGAATAATCCCCAACCGGGGCATGTTTCGCTAGATTTTATGAGGATGTAAGCCACTTTTCAAGCCTTCTTTAGGCACAAGTTAGCTTCCGAGTGGACCTCGGGTGTTGGTTATCGTTCCTGCTGCTACCCCTGCCTACTCCGTGGTTCCAGCTCCTTGGGTGGTGTTTGAGGGATTTTCTCCGGGGCCTAAGGATGGGGAAATGGTTTCGGGAGGGATCAGTGCGATGCATAGAGTTTAGTTTGACTTCTCAGAGAGGGGTTGAGGGATTTCCGACTAGCTTCTTACGTGGTCGTCGGGCGATGCGGCTTGAGTCTTCGAAAAAGTGGGAAGTGTCGCTCTCAACATCAAGGGATCGACAACCAAGAAATATCTAGGGCTTATGCGAGCTAGAAATGGGTTCGTCTATAGTGGCGTCACTATACTAGGCCGTGTGTTCCCAAACTCATTGTTTGCTCTTAACTACCACTATACAACGCCGGACGATGAGCTCGCACCTTCCCATAGTGTCCAGCGTCTAGTATCTTTACCTATCGGAGTCATGAACTGACTTGTATTGAGAAGCTAAGACTAGCTTGGGTAGACGACGTACGAGCGTTTATGCAACAGGGGAGAAAGGAAGGCAGTCTCTCATCCGCTAATTAAATTGAATCTGACGCGTACATAGGTCTATACGAACACGACTTAACCTTAATCCGAATACCTTAAACCTTAGCGCTTAAGACTACAGCTGTTAACGACTAAGAGGAATGGTCATTGCACTATAACTGCTAGCCTACGATAAAGAGAACCTACGTCTGGTGTTAAATACCGTGGTTTCGGCAGCGCCGAGCTACTTACCTATAGCCCCTGCCTCTTGTAGATTTACCATCCTTTTTCTATAAATATACGTCACGGTAGGCAAGAGATGAAGACCTTGATATTACTACCAAAGGTTGTTAAAACTGGGTCAGAGTTGGTATATAGTACGTGTAGCTTTAGATACATTATCGGCAGAAGTCCTCTTAGGGGATGAAATATAATAGAGAACGACTTGGATCTCTTTTGTTTATTAGTTGAGCCGTTGTTTGTAGGCAAGCTCTCTATATAATTCCACTATGATAGAAGACCTGGCATGGCGCCTTCTGGGCAGCCAAAACGGTGTATGATTTAACCCCCTACCCCCCCCCCCCCAAAAAAAAAAAAACTGTACGACCCAGTAGAGACATAGCCTTGTTCAAGACATCGAAACTATGGGTATAAAAGATTCGAAGGATTATCTTGGATAAGTCGAGTCAAGACTGTTCCGACGAGCTTTTACCTGGCTATTCCTAGTCCCCTCACTGCTTCAAGCAGATTTTCCAATGTGCCTTAAGACTGCTAAATATACGACCATAGTTTCATAATGTCGACCAAAATCGGGTTGTGGTTGCCACCCCCCTGTTGCCCTATTACATACCCCCCCTCTCCTGTTGCCTACACCTTTCTCATGTATATATAGAGGCCCTAGAGCCACATTTAATAGACAGATTCTTCCTCATCTTCCTCTGATCAGCATTGGATCGACACATAGGGATTAGATGCTCATGCCCCGGAAGCAACATTAACATATCGTTGTATTACGAATACCCCTTTCTTCCCTCGAAATAATACAGGTCCGACCTACTACCTCATCTCCAGCTCTCAAGGCATTCAAAAATCACAGTAGTCAGAGGAGTTGCCAGCCTAGTATGATGGTCTATGAAGGTTAAGCCCCATCTATCAGTGAACAGATTATGTTGCTGCCTTCTGAGCCAACATTTTGAACCATTCAGACGTCTCAAGGCACTTCTATACATACGGCCATGCTAGCTATCATCATCGGCGCCATTTGCTCGCTATGTAGAGGTTGTAAATCTCCACACATTCCGTTAGGTCTCCTAATGGACAAAGAGTCTAGCGCGTGAAAGGTTCATGACCCGCATTTATTTATAATCAAGTCATTGTAGTAGCCACTATTAGTACGCTGATTATGATTCGGAAATGATTTGGTTGATTCCAAATTCCACCTGAGCACCAGATGAAACTGAAGCTACGCTTGCCCGAAAGTACTAATCTGCTCGCGATAACTCTTTTTAACGATTTTTTTCAAGGCTGTCAGGTTCTTAATTTGTAGCTGGTCTGCCTACTTTGCGGGTCGTTGTTAAAAGGCCTGGAATGGATTGATGTCGTAGATAGCCCAAAATTTGGGTTCAAGTCATTCATAACTTCCTTGAGCCTGAGGCAGAAATAATTTCAGGTAGCAGGAGTATGGCTGCCCATTTTTAGAGGATATGTTTGTGGTTAGTTCACCTCGCAGTCGAAGGATGTTCGTGTTTACCTCACCGATGACGCCGAAAGCAAGTTAGCGTATAAGTGGCTTTGAAAATGGAAGCACATAACCTGTTAGAGGGTCACGAGGCTATGGGTTGATTAAGCTGAAGGATTTCGTGGAAGCTGCCGCATGACCTCTCATTGCATCCTGGTAACACGAACAATGGGCAGCAATCTTAATAAGTCCATGCGGCTCCTTAAGCGCGTTCAGCGTTATACTGAAACATCTTGACTTCAGCATTCCCTGCTGACGCAGGACTTGCCCTTAGTTCCAGCGAGGATATGCTCTGGATATTGGTTTGAGCGGAACAGAAGGTGGCATTTTGTAGCTAGCTTGTTGCGTTCTCCACCCACCGAACTATGGTTTAGATCGCCTTCCGACTAGAAAGCCGCTGTGGTGGCCATCAGTGGAACACCCATTTTGAGAGCAGCTAGTTCAAAACTGGCTCCTATAAGAGACAATTTGGCCCTAGGGAACTATCCCCAAAAAGACTGTACCTGGATATCCTGCGCACTACACTATTCCGTAACGTAAAGTATACTTGAATAATGTTGAATTAAATTATTCTAAAAGGCGAAAATAAACTTCAGGGTCCTATAGCAAAGGGCAAAATGGAGGGGCTTGTTTTAGGAGGGTAGGAGTGAGGATGAGGATACATCAAGTGGTCATACGTACGTCCCGGGACCAAGAAACTCCGGCCCTGCATATCCTGAAACAGAAAAATATGAGCTCAACACATTTGGGCATAATGAATAGTTGATTTGTTGTATCATTAGGCCTTGGAGGGTACTAAATTACTTATAAGTTCCCGTAGCTCTTGGGTGTAGTTAGACCGACATACCAAGGGTCTTGGCAACGCCTTGACTACTAGCTAGACAGCCCGCATTCAAATCTCGAAACATCAACAAGACACAGCACGAGACACAGCAGCAGGAGCCTCAGCTCAAGCGCAAGGTGAGATGAAGCAACGCTAATATCCGCGCCGACCATGCTGTACGCTGTGGATTGCCATTCCAAACTCACCCAGCCTTCTCCGAAGAGTCCACGGGTGCGAACATGGACTCGAATTACCTTTCAGAGGCGCCAGAAGTACCGGGAGTCGTAGATGAGGCAGATATGCTAGGGATGCCAGAATCACCAGCTCCGGGCACAGAAGCGTCAGCTATAGAAGGTGGCATCAATCCTGGTTTGGACACCGCTGAAGAACAAAGCCTCTTCCTCGACGATGGCGCCAAAGGCCCCCCACCAACAGACGAAGATGGAGTACCCATATCTATGCCCACACGCCCGAACCTAAGACGTGATAACTCAGTTCCTGCTCCAGCGCCTCTTCATCTCCCACCGCCAGCGCCGCCAGCGCCGCCTACAGAAACCAACAACCCAACAGACTCGCTTTCTCTAGCGCAACTGAGAAGGCTGGTCACGAATATGCCCACCGTCGAGCCTACTCCATATGCGTTCGTATACCAGGATGCATCAACCTTCGAGGAGGAGTTGGAGGAGTGGTTCTCATACAACGTGGAGGAGCAGGCCATGATCTTGAAGACACAGTCTTCCTTTGCCGAAGAGTGGGGAGCATACAATGACCTGGCCCTCATAAATGGTTCGGGATATGAGGAAGGAAGCATTGACTGGACTAAAACTAATGCGGGGCGACGAGAGGAATTTATCCGAAAGTTGCTCGCTGGAGTCCAGCAGTCTGACCCGAATGCTAGGCTCAAAAATTTGGAGGCAATAGTGTATCTTCTTCTAGGTTGCTGGCATGAAACTGCAGGTTTGATATTAAATCAAGGCGGAAATGCTTCTGAAGCCGAGAACGAGTCGCCGTCGCACAAAACCACTACAAATCTAAGCTATGCAAAATCTGCTGTTCAATTAGAATGGATCCAAACCAACGTTCAGCTCCTATTGCATTGTGAAGGTCTTCCGATAATTTTCGATGCAATGCGAGCATCTTGCTTGCGAACATGGTGAGTCGAAGAATTACACGATAAATAATGGCGCGCAAAGCTGACATTTCCTCCTTTAAGCGGAGTGGACTTGTCGGATCAAGACTCTCTTCGCGATGGAAAGGAAGCAGAACGTCGGGAGTTGTGGTGTACAATGACGTCGATGTACCTTTTTCTAGAGGTCGCTCGCATAAAAGAAAAAGAAGATGGGGATTTGAGTATTCGGGAAGCAATTTGTAAGAACTTGACGAATATTCTATTGTTGGCAAAAACTTACACCGATGTTGTAGTTAATCTCAAGCCGAACCTTCTGATGACTTTGATTGATTTAATTTCTCGGTTGCGCTGGGACGAAACCCTTGGATTACCTTTAGCAAAAGTGACTCTGCTTACATGGAAAAGCATCCTGGTTTGCTTTGGAGGACTAGTCGAGGTTGAAAAAGCAAAAGCATCATTCCATGACGGGGAGCTCGACGAAGCGGATACACGTGGTCGACCGCTTATTACTGCTTCACCACTGGACTATCATCTGTTCCGCCAGGAGATAAGCTCCAAGTACCCTGCATATAATCCTCCGCCGTCTCTCTTTCCTTTAGAACCTGAGAATAACTCTATTCTACCACCGCTTAAAAACCATCCCAGTAAAGTAGCTGGCTCTCATGTTTTCGGTTCCGGGCTAGCAAATTTAAACGGGAACGGTACTTCAATATTTCATCAGCCGGTTCACATTGCCACTCCTGCACCTTCGCCTCCTCCTTCTCCAGCAGGCCCAGGGGGCAAGGGGGGAAAGAAGCAGAACTATCAAACAAACCAGCTTTTCCCTTTTCTATACCCGCCTCTTGATGAAACAAGTAATAATCTCGGCGGAAAAGGTTCCACCGATTTGCAAGATTTGCTTGTCGGACGGAAATGGGAAGGCTCGGATATTCCTGCATCAATTTTAGAGGCAGCTGAGCTTTTCGCTAAACGGATGCGAGCAACTCGTGCCATGAAACAGCTTTGGGAAGAGAGGGTTCAGTTCATGAAGTATGAGAGAGGATGGGCTGGCCCGGATGCGAATAGCGATGTAGACCCTCTCAATCTATCGTTCGAACCAAAGGAAGAGGTGGAGGAGGTCCGAGTTGAAAAGGAAGAACCTACTCCGCCAGGAAGCGTTGAAGAACGAATGCAGGCTGTTGAGAGATTTTATGTACGTCTTTGGAATCTATTATACGCCTCTGAACTAATATCTTTCGTAGGGGTCGGTTCTGCCGCACTTACAGTCCTTAGTAATTGTCCTTATCAAGGTCATTCTATCTCACGTTACTACACTCGTTACTCAAGCAAATGGACCGAATGGTCTGCAGAGCGGGTTTCAATTTCAAGAAAACCAAAACGGGAATGGCTCAGCCAAGCCAGATGGCAATGGAGTTGGAGGCGGTCAACATGATAATGTTTCATCAAATGAAGAACTCGACGCAGTGAGGACGCAAGAAATTCTCGACAAATCTGTTTCAGGAATCCTCATACTTCTTCTTAAATGGTTCAAGGTTTCCCGTAAGCATTTCCCTGCGACCCCCGAGCGCGATGAAGATGATAACTGAGCTACTATAGATATCCTTAAATACGAGTATCTGACGCAATTGCTCGTAGACTCGAGTTACATTCCTCTGATCCTAAAGCTACTACAATTACAAGAGATTGAAAGAATAGTTAACTACAAATGCGACCGAGAAGACCTCAAGTTAGCCCTAACAACTCATTTACATTCAATTACTTACCTGCCATAGTTTCTTCCACTTCTGCCGCGCCCACTCCCGCCTTGGTATTGAAGAACCCGAAAAGGCCGACCCACCAGAACCCGAGCCAGACTCCGATGATGCCGCACCACCACCCATCAAATTTCGCCGTGACGAGACAGCAAAAGCAGAGCCCGAGACACCTTGCGTCACGCAACCGCCAGAAGTCGACGAGCTCGGCTTCCCGACCAACGAACTCCCCACCGAACCCATCACCAACTTCTCGTGGCGCGCGTTCTTCAGCAGCATCAACTACCTGCGCATTATGCAGAAAGTGTGCAAGAACAAGGCGCACCGCAACCTAATGCTCGTCTCGTACAAATCGTCGCAGTTCCTGCGGAAGAGCCTCAAAGTCCCGCAGCCGGAGCTGCGCCTCTACACGCTCAAGCTGTTCAAGAATCAGGTCCCGTACTGCGGCCGCAAGTGGCGCCAGTCCAACATGCGTGTCATCACGGCCGTCTACCTGCACTGCAGGCCCGAGCTGCGCGATGATTGGCTCGCCGGCAGCGATGTCGATGCCGAGGTCGACGAGAGCGTGCCGCTGGAGCAGGCGCTGCGTGCGTTGACGCATTGGCATAATTTGAAGAGGTATCCCGAGGGCATGGGCACTAGGGGCGGTGTGTTGGAGGAGGAACAGGACTTCTTTAGGAGGGAGCTGGAGAAGATGGACTGGGGCGATGAGGCTTTGATGGATGATGGTGGGCAGGCGGAGCAGCCGGGCTGGGATATGCAGGTGGAAGGATGGTGAAGGCTGGGGGGTGGGTTGGGAGGGAAATTGGTATTGTGATTGAGGCTGGTAGAAGGAGTTTGGGGTTGGTGGCCTGGAAATGGGGTGTATGGCTGGAAGCTATTGATTTGTTTCGCGTCCCTATACATAGTTGTTCGATGGAAGAATTGTTAGCGTTTGGAGAAATGAAATGACTTTCCAAGATGACCGCCAATCGGTGAATTTAGTTAGCATTCTAAGAATTCGTTACTATTGACAGTGTTTGGGAGGAACATCTTTAGCTCACAGTGCCGCGCTCTGCCAACTGGGGTAAGGAAGCAATGATTGACTTTAGCCTGTTTAAAAAATATATATATCTCCTCAAACAATAGTCGGTAATATTTTGCCAGCCAGTAAATCCTGCAAGGTGAATGAATTGGAAGAATTTGGTCGCCAGATCACGTTCAAGGACACGATATTGTTATCCCACTGCGTTTTAAGTTTGTGCTGCAGAGCTTGCGGAAACTTCTGCTGTGATAGGTGGTGTGTGATAGGTTAGTGAGCTTTGTTCAATCAATCTAGCTCAATAGATGTGATGAACTGAATGATATTGGGATGAATGAATGAGAATCTATGAAGTTCTATCTACGACGAATATAGGCCTATATCTACGGAGTCGGAAGTGATTGCTACGGACACCAACCAAAAAGAGGGAATCCGCTTATGTAAGCAGGAAACGCATGTGGAGGACTTCCGGAACGATCGTCGGGAAGACTCGCAGGTAACGCCCTCAGAAGCATGAACAGACCATCCCCGGAGGACTTTCACGCGAGATATTTCGTTTCGTCAGCCGGATAAAGGATAGCAGCGCCACATCTACAGTTCTGATCAATGGTTAAACGCGTTAATAGAATACAACAATTTGTGCAATAGAACAACGATATTTTTATGAGGTCTTAAAGAGTATTGACGCCAATGGCTGGGGTGTCGAACGGCACGCTCAGAAAAGAAACCCGGACCGGCTTTCCCAAGTCGGCGTTTGCGTGTTCGGCATTTGACCGATCTCCCCAACCTCTCCGCATTCGCAGGGGGCACGCTATCGTAGTAGCTCTTCGCAGGTTGGCCTTGTAAATCGAAGGAGAGTCATTCTTCCGACATGGCTGTCACTCGGTCTTTTACTCCGCATTGAAACTTTTTTCATAGCTTAATTGCTGCACGACTAACCACCTCTCTTTCATATATGAGCCCTCTGACATAACTTCTACTTGAGGGACTAATTAATGCCAGTTATTCAAGATGTCGAAGGTATTCGACTATGCTGAAGGTCAGTCTATATTTATGAGAACAACAATTTAATTGCTACCAACCCTGGATAGTGTCCAAACACAACACTGCAGAAAGCTGTTGGGTAATACTCTACGGCAACGTCTACGATGTCACCGACTTTATCCCCCACCACCCCGGCGGTTCCAAAATAATCCTCCAACTCGCTGGCACAGATGCTACGGAGGAATATGACCCCATACATCCTCCCGGTATCCTCGAAGAAAACCTGAAGCCTAAGGCTAAGCTAGGAACAATCAACCCGGACACCCTACCGTCGACTGAGAAATCCCCAGCGGAAGAATCGCCAGAAGAGTCTGGGCCTCCAGATCTCGAATCACTGCTAAACCTAGACGAGATAGAAGAAGTAGCCACAAAGCAAATCAGCCGAAAGGCATGGGCATACTACTACTCAGCCGGCGACGACCTGCTTTCAAAAACCCATAACAATACCGTCTACCGCCAAATCCTACTCCGCCCGCGGGTTTTCGTCGACTGCACGAAATGCGACACCACGACCAGCTTCCTCGGCCACAAAGTCAGCGTCCCCATCTATGTCTCCCCTGCCGCAATGGCTCGCCTTGCTCATCCGGACGGCGAATACGGCATCGCGCAGGCGTGTGCTACATACGGTGCTATGCAGTTGATATCGAACAATGCGTCTATGACGCCGGAGCAGATAGTGGCGGATGCAGCACCAGGACAGGTGTTTGGCTGGCAGCTATACGTGCAGAACGAGCGGGCGAAGAGCGAGGCGCAACTGGCGAGGATTGCGAAATTGCCTGCTATCAAGTTCATCTGCTTGACACTAGACGCACCAGTGTCAGGCAAGCGTGAGGACGATGAGCGTAGTAAGAATATTGGGCCGAATCTGCCAGTGCGGTCCGCGATGCAGGAGGGCGGCTCGACATCGCAAACGAGTTCCGATCCTAAGACTCCTGCGCCGAAGCCTGGTGGGATTGGCCAGAGTCTCTTTGCGGGTACCGCCAGGGATCTGACGTGGAAGACGACACTACCGTGGCTGGCGAAGCATACGAATTTGCCGATCGTGCTGAAAGGCCTCCAGGCGCATGAGGATGCTTATTTAGCAAGCTTGTACACGCCACAGGTTAAGGGTGTTATCTTATCAAATCATGGTGGCCGTGCATTAGACACGGCTCCTCCGGCTGTCCACACACTGCTAGAGATTAGGAGGTACTGCCCTGAAGTATTTGACCGTATCGAGATCTGGGTTGATGGAGGAATTAAGCGCGGTACAGATGTGGTCAAGGCGCTGTGCTTGGGTGCAAGAGGAGTGGGTATTGGCAGAGCGGCCTTATTTGGCCTTGGAGCTGGTGGAAAGGAGGGTGTGGCTCGGGTTTTGGAGAGTAAGTCCATATTTTGTGGAGTCTCCAAGTTATTCAGGTTGCCAAATTTTGGGTACAACAAAGCTGACTTTGCCTTAGTTCTCAAAGAAGAGACGGAGACATGTATGCGTCTTCTTGGTGTTGAGAAAATCGAAGAACTGGGCATGCAATACGTAAGGACCTACTTACAGTCCCACTGCTAGGTCGTAACTAACAGCTCTAGATCAATACCCGCTCTGTGGAACGTGATATTTACGACGGGCCCGCTGGTCTTGAAAGACCGACCATGTGGGCTAAAGCAAGGGCGAAGCTATAGACCGCCGAGTAATCTCAAACCACCATCCTTACATATAATAGAAATGAATTGGTGTTTGGTATTATAGTATAGGTAGGTGCTCGCATTTTAGACTGTTTTCCAGACAATTTCAAAGGTGGCATATCTGGGTGATGCGAATAGGGGTACCTAGCTGTAGGCTGGGTGTGGAGGGAGAAGAAGGAAAAGGAGATGTAGGCGTGGGTGACGCTACCTAAATCATCAAATACGCAGGAAGCCGCGCATTAGCGTACAAAGGAGTTTCGGTGAATCAGGAACAGTAGCGATAGACAAGTATCTCAGTAGCATATATGTAGCACTCCAGCATTTTTTTAATTAGCCAACCAAAGACATACACACCACACAATCAATTTCTTCGTTACTCAAAACAACCAAGCTCATTACGCCCCACAGAGCCCAGCCTCAACCTTAACTCATGCACCAATACGCCACCCCCTGTCCTTCCCCGAAAACGAGCCGTCCAGTGCAATAAGGAAGGAAAAAAAAGATGATTCCAGTAGATGATGAAAACGCCAGCGCCCATGCGCCCATCAATTTCCACGGCAAATGTCCAGATCTGCAGCTCCCGTCGTGCCTCCCCTCCTGGCTCTCGCTCGTCCCTAACCATCGGCGTTGATTAAACCCCCTCATTCCCCCTCCAACTCCTATGCATGCCCCCCAACCCCAACCCACCGCTCAACCCACCACTCAACCCACCGCTCAACCCCGCTCCAACCCCACCTCCCATCCCCCCCGCTGCTCCCCCCACCCCCTCCAACAACTTCCCCATTTGCTCCGCCGCCGTCTTCGCGCGCTCCCTCGTATCCAAATCCTGATCCTGCATCAGTAACCTCACCCTCTCCTCAACCCCCAGGGCCCGCAGCTCCGCCGCGCGCTGCCGCGCGTTCGCCTCGTCGCTCGAGTCGTCCTTCCAGGTCAGGTTGTTGACGAGCCAGACGCACGCGACGCGCATGCGCCGGTCCGGGTGCTGGAACAGCGGCAGGATGTGCGTCAGCAGCGCTGTCTGCGAGATCAGCAGCGAGCGGTGCGAGGGCCGCCCGTTGGCGATGTGGATGAGGATGAAGAGCGCGGCGAGCAGGATCTCGGGTGGGGCGTGCGCCGCGAACGGGTGGGCGTGATGGTGGGTGTGGTGGTGCGGCGGGAAGGCGAGGGGTTGTTGCGGAGGTGGCGGTTGCGCTGTCGAGCCTGGGTGTGGGGAGCGGTTGTGTGCGGGCGAGGAGGTTGAAGCCGTGGCGCCGAAGGGCTGGGGCGGTGCCGCGGGACCCTTGGGTCGCAGTTTCGAGGCCATGATTTCGAAGAAGCGAGGGGCTCCGATTGTGCTTAGGAGGTGGTCTATCATTTCGCACGCGCCGGATTTGCTTTCTGCGATCAGATTGCGGATGAAGTCGAGGGCTTGCTCTTGGATTCGGAGGTCGTCTCGCTCGGCTCGCAGGCGGGGGTCTTGTTCGGTGTCTTTAATAACTTTCAATCTTGCGCGAATTTGTGAGGTCGTAGTAAATTGTAACTGTCGTGGTCGGCGTAGTGAACCGATACTATCGGCCATCGTCTCGTCGTCTTCGTCATCAGAAGAGGACGTTACATCGTCGAGATCCATGCTGGGTTCATCGACCGCGTTGAGCAAGTCGACCTGCTCCCCAGCTGCATTAGGGGTGCCCATTCCAATTGGTGTTGAGACCTGACTCCTTTCTTTTGGTGGGTGCGAGAAGTCTCTTAATTCACCGGTAATAGCCTGGACTAACCAGCCAGTACCTAACTCTTCCAAGCAGCTAATCTTGATATCATTCGGTGCAGTCAGCACCATATGTTTGAGAGCCCACAAGCTATTCAGACGCATAGCCGGGTTCGCGGAATGCGCATGCTCGCATATTGTCTTTAACGAGTCAGCCTCAATGAGATCCTATATCAATCGGTTAGCATAGCATTCAAGAATAGAACAGGACCTAGAGTAGAACTCACATCTCTCATTGGACTGAAGTGTAGCACCAGATTACACAGCACCTCCGTAGCTGCAATCTGAACATTCATGTCCGGATGTTTCAGCAGAGCAAGAATAGGTTTGGCAACACCATAATCGATCAAACTTGTTCTGAGGACACTGACAGACCGCGACATCGAACGAGCGGCATGGCAAGCCGCGATAAGAACAGGAACGGGGTTCCCATCTTTGGCGTTTGTTGAAATACCATTTTGCGCGCCTGAGGCCTCTCGACTCGACTCTTCGGCCGGGTTCTCGGGATAGGAGAGTAGGGAATCCGTGATACAAGCCACCGCACCATTCTCGATAATAATCTTCCTATACTGATCCTCTTTATCCGCAATGGCAGCCAACGCCTTCAACGCACCTTCCCTAACCTTGAGCGCATGGGAGATCTCAGGACTCAACCCCGACCGGCCTAACGTCGATGACGCTGGATCGATCGTGGGGTCCTGCAGTGTAGGCGAAGGAGGTCTGGGCGACCAGAGCGGTTTTGACGACGACGAAGCCGGATCGAACGACCTCTTCAAGATCTGGCAGAGCTTCGTAATCGCCTTGGCCTCGACCGCTGCCTTTTGCAGCGCCGAGCTCTGGTCGATCAGAGCAGCCAGAACAGCCGGAGCTCGCTCCAGGATCCTGCGGCTGTCTGCGGCCTCCTGAGGATTCGACACGCGTGACTTCAGCTTCTGGTCAGGGGAGGGCCCGGCCTCCTCGATCATCTTGACGATGAGCGGCACGATCAGGAACGCCAGGGCTCGCTCCCGGTTCTTCAGCGACTCATCCGAGGGGTATGCTTCGCTGAATTTCTTCAGTAGACTGAGCACCCAAGTCGCTGTCAGTCGGTCGTGACCCTGACCTCTCCTCGCAACGTGGATGAGCCACGTAAAGATGAGACTCTCAAACTCATCGCCGGATATTATCCTGGATGCAGGCTGAGACTGTAGGTCGGAATAACTCAACACGCGTGCGAATTCTCCAGTTGCGGTGAAAGATCCAAGCGCGGGGAAAGCTTTTGAGAAGGACGATTCGGTCTTGCTCTGCACAGCCTGGAGTCGAGGTAGTAACCTGTCGAACGACGCTGCTTGCGGGGTACCTTGCGAAGCAGAATAGCTGTCGAAAGATGGCATCACGCCTTCATATCCGGCGTTTGACCTCATTACTGGGAAGACGTTGAGGATAGCCGGCGAGTAGAGGAACTGCGCCGTCCGATAGTTTGAGTTCTGCACGATTGCCCCAATTGCCTCCAGTATATCAGCCAGATAGATAGACGGCAGAACATCCCGTGAAGAAGTCCTAGGATCAGCCCCAACCGCTCTCAGCGAACTATCTCCAGAGGTAGCTATGCCCGCGAGCTTCGTCGCGAGCAGCTCCAGTATCCCCGCATTGAGCAGCATCCGCTGCTGCTGATCCTCCCGGCACGTTCTTGATATCAGCTGGGCCGTCAGGGAAATCTGTTGATGCACAGTCGGCGAAGGCGACGTCTGGGCCAGGATCTCCGCTAAACCATCCACCACTAACTTCGTGTAGAGCTGGTCCGGGATCGACGCCGTAACAGAGGGCCGCAGCGGACCGTTGACCGTCTCCATCCACGGCTTATCCAGAGCCGTCGCATCCACGATGAGGATCAGCGTGCGCAGCGTGGTCACAATCAGCTTCGACGAGACCTCGCTTGGCGAGAGGGTTTCGAGCAGCGGCGGCAGGATGCCACCCGCTAGCAACGGCGCAACGAACGCCGGGCCACCTATTCAAGCAACGCAGTAGTTAGCAATCAGCTCTCCTAAGCCCACAACCATCCCCAATCCACATCAGCCAAACCTCCCTCTCCCCACCTCTTCCCCCCCACAAAACTCCCTCGGCTCATCCCAAATCTCACTCACCGAGCGCCAAACTCCCCACCACCAATGTCGCCTGCAACCGCATCTCCTCCTCACAACCCCACTCCCTCTCTCTCCTCTCCGGCCCCCCCGCCGAACTCCCCGCTGCCGCCGCCACAGCACTCCCATTCGCCACACTGCCCCTCGCCCTCCTCTTCCCCCCGCGGCGCGCTTCAGCCCGCAGGATCCTAGCCAGCGGCGCCACGACCCCGTGGCGCACCGCGAGCTCCTTGCGCTGGTCGTGGCCGACGATCTCGTTCTTCAGGTCGCGCAGCGCCTCGACCTGCGCGGATGGCGACGTCGGGCTGCGCAGCTCCAGCAGCGCGGGCGGGATCGTACTGCGCGCCATTGTGGCTCGCCTGCCGGCCCCCCGGGGGTTTCCGCTTCCAAGGACGCCGCTTGCTCGGCCCGAGGGCACGCTTTGGCGGTGCTGGTGCTGGTGCTGAGGCTGGGAGAAGTGGGTTGTATGCTATTTGCGGGTCGTGGAGCTCTCGTGTCGGAGCTGGGTGGAGCTGGGTGGAGCTGGGAATTGCTGTGCTTTAGATGGTACAGGAGAGGCCGACAGCAAAAGCGGCCATAGGAAGCTGCCTGGTAACTGACGAGCGGCTGCGTGTGAGTGTGTGGGTGAGGAATGGGCAGACTCTGCACAGCTTTGCGGCAGGCCCGGGTGGTGATTTTCTGGTGAGGCAGATGCGGGCTTGGCTCTTGTGAGGTTCGCCGTGGGTTCTTTACCGGAGAAACTGCGGGTAGAACACCGGCGGTTTTGCTCGTCACCCCGCTTTTGCTGCCGCTACAGGTCACTATTCAGGCAAAGCAAAGCAAAACATGCACGTCCCGGCTAGAACGAGCTTGTGATTCGCATAGAACTCGTGCATGCATAATTCCAGGACACTATATCCGCCGTCTTTCAGGTATATAATATTATCACATCAATAAAAGAGAGAAACACAGACACACAGGCATACAGAGAGAGAGCGAGAGCACAAAAGATCCAAATGGTGACTTTTCCACCCAAGTTTCCATCTGCCGAATGCATCCAGAAACACCTCCTATACTTCAAAGCCCGCGTTCCGCCGCTGACCGTGGTATCATGTCGCCAAATGCTTGCTCAGAGATGTAAGGATCGAATCCTAAACTTCTTCAGCTGTTGCCAATATATCTCTTCTTCGTCCAGAATAACCATCCGGAGTTATTCTGCCAAGGTGGAAACCTGCTCGTTCATTCATTCATTCATTCGTCTTTCTCGTTCGGTCGTCCACCTTCGGTAAAAATGACTACAGAAATACACGCTGCGTAAGCCTCTCTGATCGCACATGCCATACATGTCTCTTTAATGTTCGCAACGATGGCGCTGTGGCCCCAATGCGCGCACCAGGCTCTTGCAAACACCTCGTTGTCGCTGACGCCTAGCGCTTCTATCGCAAGAACTTTCTTGACCTGCTGGTGAGCGAGTTCGTTTGACGCTACCGATTTGCTGGTCGTGGTGACAGCCATCGACTTCCTTGCAGACGGAGAAGAACGCAACGAGGGTGGAGGTGAAGATGTGCGACCCGACTGGAATGCCCAATCGTGTATGTCCACTAGACCACCGTCCACCTTGATTGCTTTGTAGGCGTAATCGTAGTAGAGTACTGTCCCAACATCTATTAGCAACCCAAGCCGAATATAAGATTGATTAAGTTTGTCGTTTGAATAAATAAATGCGTTGGGCACGTACCATGCGGACCCTGGTGACAAGGAAATGCCGCTACGAAATCAACATCATGCCGCAACCTCATCGGCCAACTCTGGCCCCCACAGGCGAATATTATCGCCGCATCCCACGTTAGCGGTGCACCTGCACCCATACGACTACTTGAGCTTGGTTGCTCCTTTATAGGCTGGAAACTTAGCTTCTCCATGCGAATGATGTCTGTGACATCATCCAAATCCGGCATCACGACTTCATAGTCGCCAACAGAATAGGAAGTATCCTCTGGGCCTAGAGGATGTGTCCGCACGTCGATGGACTCGACGTCTTTGGGAGCAAGTCTAGGTTCCGGGGGTGTGGACTGCCTGATCCTTACGCACTCCGTGCGTTTCAAGTCCGGGGTATAAATGCAAGGTCCGACCCAACCTGCAATCTGGTTGACTCCCCTTCCCGCGCCAAGGACTTTACCTACGATACACTGGTAGGACCAGTATGTATTTGCGCGATACTGAAAACCTGATTCCGGGTGCATGTGGGTCAGGTACTTCAGCGTTTCTCCCGTGTCCCGATCGCAGTCTATTAAGGAATTCATGAGCAGCCACGGCAATGTTACTCCCGGCAGTATAACCCCTGTGAACCAGGACATGGCGTCTGCGGAGCGGTCCTCAACGGCTTTCTCCTTCTTGTCTCGCTCATCCAGGACGTAGTCTAATTCATCCATGTTCGGCCACTTGAGGGTTGAGGCAAAAGTCCGGAGTGCCTCTTTTTGCCTTTTCTTACTTCTGAGATCAAAGCTGAAAGTGCTTTGATTGGATGACGTACGAGATTTTGAAATAGACATGTTTTCCAGCCAGCGCTGGGCAACTGCAAGATCCCAAGCGATCTTTGGGGGGAGTTGAAGAAGTAGCTTTCGCTTTGCCTTGGCGGTATGACCGCTAGAATGAATCCGTAGATAGAGTTCAACAGAAAGTAGAAGTTGATGAAAGAATTGTTGTTTTTTGCTGACATCCGGCGAGTCGAAGAACTTGGCCACAACCTGATTCTTGGGTAATGTGAAATCAATCCAGTCCGGGTGTGTCAACACGGTGATGAGGTCCGCTATCTGCTGCTCCATTCCGAAGTGCGGGTTCTTATATCTTTCTGGGTCCTCAATGAGAACACTATACAGGTAGCGGTAAAGCTCGTCAGGATCCTAAATAAACACCAATTTGTCAGAGTAATGTACTAAATTTTACCTCGCTGGATTGAGAAAGGTGTGGACGAACGTCTTCCTCAAGCCCCGTTTCCAATTTCCGGAGGCGGTCCAAAATTAACAGGAGCTTGAGTTTCCGCGGCTTGACATTTCCAGCGAATTTCGTCACCGGGTGGATGCTGCCGGACTTGCTGACTCGAAAATTCAATGTCGTCGTCCCTGGGCTCTTTCCAAAGCAATACGCCATGGACGGCTGTTCCAAAGATATCCAAGGAAATGTACTGTCTACAGGCCCCGTCATAATCAGAGAGATATCCTTGAAAGCATCGTGCTGGACCCTCGCGCGGTCCGTCCTGCTACTGTGATCCGCATCCATGACGGCATAGAAGCGGTCGTGACCGGGAGGCGCGTTTGGTATCTCATCCCAGTATCCCTTGAATGTGGAGGCTCCCGAACAAATCAAGTCCTCCGCTTCTTGGGGGTTTAGCGTCTGGTTTGAGCTGTAACCTCGCGGTGGCCATCTTCTCGAGCTCCGGAATTCCTCGAGCGTTGGTGGGTGCGAATAGGACTCAGATCTTCTCGGTGGCAGAGGCGGTCGGAAAGGCAGCAAAGCATCTCCGCCGCTCGAGGTTGGCCGTTCTCTCGGGACATGGCGCTCTGCTCGCGTGCGGGTGATAACAGGGCTCGTCCGAGTTCTTGGGGCCTTCTTGGCCTGGTCCAGCAGCATGAGACAGTCAGCGAGTATTCTCCAGCGGTGAAGCCATTATACGGCGGGTGTAGTAGGTACCTGAGGGTACTGCGGCTGAGTCCAATGCGAATCGAACTCTCGTCGACTCGGCTCCCACCGACCAATGTCGCTGTTCATATCGTCTGCATAACGGTCGTCTATAGCACTACATACGAGCGAGGACCTGTCAGACATTAGCGCGTGATGGGGCGTCAAGGCCGTGAGAGTCTAAAGAGGGTTGTTGGAGAGTGTGAAAGCACCAAAACGTCACTCTTTTGCTACAGACTCTGCAAGGCTCGTGACGTGTGGTTGCAGGCGAGAATATGTCATTTCAGAAGAGTAAGAGGCATGCGTGGACGGAACTTACTCTCATCATACGGAGAAGGCAATGCGGCGCTCTTGAGTCCCGGGCTGCCCGTCCGTGGTTGGGTGAGAGGCGCCGTAGTTAGAAGACCAGAAGCCCTCGGATTGAAGGCTAAAACGTGTTCCACAGGTATGGTATAGAGCCGATTAGCAAATTCTTTTGTGGAAGGAGGCGGGTGGTGGGAGGCTGTTGTGGTTGGAAAGTGAGTAGAGGGCTGTGAGCACGAACCGTGTAGACGGCTCGTTTCTGGGATCGGTCCAGATGGTCAAGAGCAAATTCTCGAAGCTTGAAGAATGCCCACACAGAATTATCTTGGGTTCCAAATTCCTTCGCCTCACTTTTGGTTACAGCGATAGAACAGCAAGCAAAGTACGTGGAACTACTCGAGGCGTAACCAACCATTCACGTCGTGCCGTAGCATGCGAACAAGGGCAGACCGGGCTAAAGAGTAAGCCGTGGACTTCATTGGCACCAACGCATACATTACGATTTAGCTTTTCTTAGCATTTTGACCACCGACAACAGGCCTTGAGAGGTTGATGCAGCAAGGGCATATTTTTTTCACATGCGAGTTAAGACTCATAACTTAGCCCTAAGAGCAGTTCTGGCACTGAGCACCCTTGATCCATGTTGTCTCTATACTCCACTTCCCGGAGAAACCGTCGGCAACCGCATGTCAAGTACATACACATATACACATACACGAAGCGCTGGGGGAGCACTCAAACGACCGATCGCCGAAGCTGTTATCAGTCGCTTCTTTACCAACTGAAAACTGGCCCTACCGGAAGAGGTGCCGTCTGGAGGAACGGGCCGCAAAAAGTAGGTCCGGGAAAACCCAGAACTGCTGGCTCGTCGGCCGCCGAATGCCTATCACGGCGTCGCGTGGGAGCACGAGGTTCCTCTTCCCTCTCAGTACCTGCGCACCTCTCATCCTCCTCCCAAGCGCAGAGGCGAGAACACTCTCGTTCCGGCCGCGGACCGCCACAGTTGTTGAGTCAGAAACAAAGCGTGAACGACCAGCTCGTTCCTCTCCAATCTGGTTCTCATCCGCTGGAACCACGGAGCAGAGCGCAACTGGAGTGGAAGAAGCGACGGGGTGTGGCTCTTACGAAAGCGGCGCGAGAGATGAGGCCAGCCAGGGGGAAGAGCTTGAAGTACATTGAAAAGAACAAAGCAGGATTTAAAAAAAATTCTGAGGGAAGCACTGATGCCAGTTGCTGCGCGATGATGTTACTTGACCTAGTCGCTACCGTCCCTTTGCTCGAAAATGCCTCTCCGCTCTATGCTGTCTGTCCTTGCTGCGCTGACCTGTCCGGTACCGGGCTGTCAGTCTCCATAGCGCCAGTAGTGAGTGACGTCCGCCGGCTGTCTCCCGCCGCTGTGATGCTCTGATCGTCGGTAGCCGTGCGCTGTGGCGCCAGCTCCATTTCCTTTTCCATCGTGTATCCTTCCCCTCTTTCCACTAAGCCCCTGTAATAGTCCACCAGCACTTCCGGCTTCGGGACTATGCGCCATTCTAATCGTCGTAAAAACTCCAGTTCTAGTAACGCCAATTCCCTCACGCTAACTCCGCCCACTCTTGCATATGTATTGTTGGTCCAGAAGCTATCACTGAGTCCCTTCGCTGCCACCGTGACGGCCGTAATAAGAAACCGATGCACCGTAAGACTGCTGATGGTAAAAGCGGGGTACAACGCACATAACCTATCGACATAGTACACCATAGATAGAAGAATAGGAGGAGAAATCGTAGCGTGGACGATCAAACGGGAGAGGTAGTCGCGGACCGAGATGCCAGGAGGAGCTCTATTGATCTATAGTCAGGGTCAATATTTCGAAGGCAGGAAAGCGAAAATTACCTTGAATGGAATCTCGTGAGCTGTCCATCCTGCAGCGGAATGCCATCATTCAGCCGCACGAGTTCCATTAACATATCGGATACCAGGACGCCCAAGTCCTTGATGTCGCACGTCTCGTATTTAAGCGGCATGACCTTAACGCTAGGGTCCTGGGGTCTTGCTCGCTTAGATGAAGAAGAAGATTGTCTATTAAGTGTAGTATTCCCACTCTCTGCCTGCCCGGTCTGTTGTTGTCCCGCCTGTTGCGTGTCTCCCCCAATGGAGCCCTGTGATGGTGGGGCAACATCCTGGGTAATTGGAGGCTTCTGCGGACCCGCCCGCAGTTGGGGCTCTGGAGGCTCCGTGACTACAGGGTCGGAGGTTTCCCTCCGCTTTGCACGTGTTCGTGTAGATTGTGGGGATCGCGTTGGCTCACATGCACTCGTTTTGGAGTTCGGAGGTGCAGACGAGGAGGGCTGAAAAGTCGGAGGGTAGCCTGGAGGGGTATACTGGGTACCTGCATCGACGGTTTCTCTCTTCCGTAAATGGGGTGACCTGGTGAAACTCAAAGCTGGTGAATGAGCGGATATGGCCGCTGTAGGAGTGTTTGGGCGGCGAGACGAGCTGGTACCGACCGCCTGAGGGTAGAATCGTGGAGAGTGGGTCGCTGAGGATGAGGAGGGCCGGTGGGAGGCATGGTATGAACGGGCGTGAGGGTGGAATGGTGCGGAGGGAGAAGGCGAAGCAGAGAGGGTGGGAGAGGGGGATGAGGCTAACATGTCGATTTGATCGGCTTCTCAGCGGACTCTCCGAGTTCTTTTTGGTTCTCGCACCCGCTAGTGCCAAAGACGCGCCGGGGTAGAGTCTCGGTGGGCATATTATTATCAAGGTGTGTTGTTAGGGCTGGAGGGAAGGAAAAGAGGTGGGAAAGCCATTGCGAAATGCCAAAGGGTTAGAATGCTTAGGGTGCTATTGCGATCGCGGGACGGATTAGGGCTAGGTCTGGCCTCTGTACAAAGCTAGAGGGGCCTCGCCGTTGCGACTCTTGAAATCGCCAGTCGATACAAAACGTGGTATTGAAGCAGCTCCCGTATTGGCTGACGACGGGAATATCAGCCGAGAGAGAAAATCAGGGCGCAGATTTGAGTTTGAAGCTTGGTGGCGGCTGGGCGAGGCCTGAAGCAGCAGCCGGAGGTGAGAGTTGGAACGTCACATTGTGTAGCAGGACTGCTCCACTCCCATAGTTTACGTGACAGCATTGTATGTAAGGGAATCGGGTGTTGGGGGCCACGCGAAAGAGGGCCCTAACGTGCCTGCCGCTTTGGGTGCCCCTGTCGGAGCTTCTTCCGCTAACCTGCTCTGCGCTGTTTTCGACTGAGTTTAATCCCTCACGGGACCCAAGCCTTGACTGACAACAGCGACATCAACGCGACCTCTTGACAACAACAACAACAACGCTACAGCGCCAGCAGTTTGTGCCGTCCTTTTATTCCGCCTGAGCATGCAATTACCATTTATGAAATATCTGAATTGTTTTCGAACTGTTCACCTGACTAGACAACGCATGCCGTTGAGGCATTCGTCTAATTATCATCTAGGTAGGTATCGCATATGGATCAGTATCTTTATTCGTAGGGGAATGACTTTCGGATTTTGTGTCTATTTCCAAGCAAAGCAACAAAGATATGAGCTTGAAGAAGCTCATTACCAGCGTAACGCGACAGAAAGTCTTAGTACTGGCAATTGCAATTGTGGCAGAGCAACTCGTATTTGATTCCTTGACATGGCATTCCCCTGCCACTGATCTCGCTCTCTATATAATACAGTTAGGCCGTACAGGCATCAATGGTAGTGCAGCAGAGACAACTCAGCTACACCACCGAACTAAAATGATATTACCAATCGATGCTGAAAGGAACGATGGAGTGCACTGTCTGATCGTCCATAAACCCTGAAGAACCACACCACCTTTTCAAACAGCCTTCCCACCGTCTATGCTAACATCTTTTGATCCAATCTGCCCAAACGCCAGACGCTAGGAATCCAGACAAAATATCAGTCATATTCCAGTATCGTTGCGAGGTTGATGCACCGCGGCTGTACCGTCAAGCTCGTGAGGGCCCGGTATTCGCGTTGGGCTGGCCAACTCGGCCTTCTCGGCCATTCTGTGAAATCATTAGCATCCGTCTTTCCATTCGCAGCCACTTCATATACGGCAACTTACTCGTTCACCGGACTCCCAAACTCCGACTGATTCGCCTCTGATGACTGTGGATAATTTTGGTATGCCGGCGGGTAATTTTGGTATGCTGGCAACTGGCTGCTCGTATTGCTGTTCCTGAAGTCATGCGGCTGCATAGGCACATACCCGTGCCCGTATCCACCGCCCATGTATTGGTCGGGAGGCACTTGGCTGGTAGTGACAACAGTCCCATCTTTTCGGTCAATCACTTCCTTTAGTGTTTTCGACCTGCCCATGTAGAAGAACAGGGCACCGCAGAGCACAAGCACTGCTACAGCTCCAATCGCAATTCCTGCAATTGCTTCACCGGGAAGACTGTGGTGTGATGAGGGCGAAGCTAGTGCTGGTGCTGCGCTGCTAGTCACTGCAGTTGCTGAAGATACTGCAGCGGGAGAAGTCGTTGATGTAGGCACTTGAGTTAGGCTAGCCATGTCCGAGGCTTCGGGGGGGAATGGTTCGCCGGGATTCAACATATACGTCGAGTTTTTAGTATACGCTTTCTGCATATCCAACGTTTCTATCTCGTTCTGTACCTGCATTAGCGGACGCGAGAGACAATGCTCGCAGCTCCTGACAGTCTTACCGGATTAATCACTCCCACCATCTGCTGCCCAATACATGATCCAACTGCTGAGCAGTAGAAGAATATGGGCGAAGTGTCATTGATGGTCAGGTTCCATAATGGAGGCTGTTAATAATATTTAGCAACCAAACACTCCCAAATATCAATACAGAATATACTTGCCTCCTCGGTTACACTAGGTACATAATGGAAGCCAGAGAAGAAGCCAGTTTTATGCGGCCCCGTCATCTCATAGGGAATACATGGGTCTTGCACTGGTCAGCAACGTATACAGAGCCAACGCGGTTTACACTCACATTCATACTCGGCACGAACCACAGAGTGATTCGGCGGGAAGAACTGGAATTGAACAACATCTCCAACTTTTGCTATTATAGTGTCTGGGTTGAATTGCCAAGATAGATACCCAACCGTGACGATATGGACTTGTATACCATTTGTAGCAGTCACGGAAGGGCTCGCCGAGCTCGATGTGGATGAAGGTGAGCTGGAAGGTGATGAAGTGTATATCTCCGAAGAGCTCTGCGCTAAAACTACCGCGACAATCTGCGCAAGGGCAAGGAAGGTTGCGACCACCGACCTGGTAATAAGAACCATGGTGGGATGCTAATTAAACGATTGAAGACTAGGGTGGACTTGAAACTCAAGGACAACGTTTAATCCGCTTTCGCATGAACTTAATGTGGAGAGTAAGGGATTACAGGAAGGCGTCGAGAGAAAGACAGAAAACGGGGATCAAATTCATCTATCAGGTCGTCAATGTAATCCATACCTCTACTGCCTGTTGTCAGCCCCAAACCAACTACGTGAAGGCCCAGGGCCAGGGCTAAAACGTTCACAGCACCTCTCACAGGAAGGTTCGACAGAAACGGGCTTAGCATAATATAATCCGCCAACATCGCAGGCGCCCTCGAGCACCACCAACGGATGCTGGCCAAAAAGGCTGAAGAGGTAAACGCTCAATGGATCGCTTCGGAACTTTCATCCCGCCCGCTGCACGTCGCAGGAGGGGCTGAGTGAACAATATGCCATCAGGAGGGGGGGGCTTTGCCCCGATGCACCCGCCGGTCTCAGCCAGATGTTAGTAAACTTTTAATAGGTGTGTAGGGACGCAAAGCAAGCGCCTTCCTCAGCAGACCTGCACACCCTTTGCGTCTCCGCATTGCTGACAGGCACCCTCGAGAGTTGGTTTAACGAGGCGCACAGTGTGGTGCTAGAGTTGCTGGGGGTTGGCTGGGGCAGCATAGCGCCGAGAAGTGGACATCTGCGAAACTTTTTTCCTAGTTTGAAGTCGTTGTTTGGCGAGTTTATCCATCGAGAAAGACGGCTCTCGGCTGACGGGGTTATACTTGTATATGTATTCCCAAGAACTCGAGGCTGTTCGTATTCTTCGCATTCGCTCGTAAGTTTGAGAGGGCGCTCACTCAAAATCGTAACTCGATTGATCTGCCTTTTCCGTAGCCGAAACGCATCCCATAGCCCGACAAGCCCAATTACATTAAGATGTGTGATAGAGATATCATGAAGGCGAGAGAAAGCAGGAGCCGGGAGCCGGGATTGAGAGTCGTTTATCAGGAACCCCCGCGTCCTAATTCGTATTTCCACGCCTCCCATAGAAAGGAAAGATAAGAAACATACATTATTTTGTGTCTTCCATGGCGTACTCCTCTAAGCCAGTCTCAAGTGCAAAAACTACAATTCCAAATTCCACCCATCAAGAAGATGCACGCGTTGCGTACTTTAGGCCTACCACTTAATTAATTTGAGGAATAAATAGGACAATTTAGCCTTGCGGCACTGTAGCGGAAGTAATATAACCACACCACTCAGCCCCGCTGTCCGAGGATAGAGTGACCGAGTGGCTATCCGTGGCCTGCGTAGCTGCGCCTTGACCACCCACCCTCTCGGGTGAGTGGTGGACATCCTAATCGCCAGGACACCTCAATAGCCATAATTAATCAACTTTCTTAATCATTCAATTACTACACAACCACCAATATGAGCAATTATCTGTCTACTAAAAACTAGGTCGCTTGCCTTGCTTAAGCTATCCGTAATAGCGAATATCCCTTAATTATAGAGGCAACGCGTGAGAATCCTAACCTATACGGTCGCGTTAAGAATATGCGTCGCTAGATAAATGTCTTAATTAGATCAACCTGTAATAAATAGGCTACTTAACAATACCAAAGAAGAAGGCATTATGCTATGGATAACACGGCTAAACGATATTGGTTAACGCCCTAGCATTTCTCTACTTAAATAATTTATTAATTATATCCTTGCCAACCGTTATACAGATCCTACTAAACCACTACCTACCTACGACACTAAATGGGCTATACGCTTCTATAAGCGCTAAAAGGTTATACTTAGGACTAAGGTACCTAAAGAGGTAAAGAGACAGGCTGCTAAAGATCCTGTTCTTATAAAAGAGTGGTTTAATACATTAGGGAGGGATATTAAGAAGTACGCTATATAGCATAAAGATATGTATAATATAGACGAATTAGGCGTATGTGTAGGGCAAGAAAAGAAAGAGAAGGTACTTATTATTTATAATAAGGTAGCACGGTATAAGGTAGATAAGGCATTTAGCTGTAAATCTGTTACAGTTATAAAGACAATTTATGCAGATGGCTATGTTATCCTGCCTTTTATTATCTTTAAAGGCAAGACCTACTAGATATGCTAGTACTTAGAGACAATAATTCCCAACAGCTATACTATTAGTATTAGTAATACGGTATATACAAATAATAAGATCGCGCTTAAATAGATTAAATACTTTAATCTTTATATGTAAAATTAGATAAAGGGTGCATATAGACTCCTTATCCTTAATAGCCACGGCTCTTATAAGACGCTAGAATTTATATAATACTATATTAATTAAAAGATCTTACTAGCCTACTTTCCCTTATATTTTACGTATAAAATACAGCCGCTTAATATAGTTGTATTTTAGCTATTTAAGTACTAGTATAGCGAGGCCGTAAACTAAGCTTACCGCACTAGCGTATTTAAGATTAATAAGATGGAATTTCTTTACCTTATTCCTAACGTATAGAAGTGTATATTTAAGAAAGTAATAATTAAAGCGGTATTTATAGAGACCGGCCTTTACCCATTTAACCTAAAGAAGGTGCTTAATAAACTACCTCTACTATATAAGGCTATACCAGAGAAGGACCTATGGTTATCAACTATTAATATTACAACACTAAAAATACTTAGGCAGGCAAGCGACCTAGCTTTATATATTAGGCAGAATTGGTAGGAATAGGAGAATAAGGACCTAAATAAGGCTATACAGAAATATATATATGGGGCAGAGATTTAGCTCTAGGTGTTTAGATCTCTTAAATAGCAGCTAAAGGAGACTAAGGCTAAAAATAAGCGATGCTAAAAGTAGAGGGCTAATGCTAGAAAGGTTATATAGAATTTTGGGGTAATTATAGTTGCAGAGGGATATTTACTAGCTAAAAAGAGGAAGAAAGCTAATAAAAAGAAGCTCGTAAATAAGCGTAAAAAGTAGGCTAAAATACCAATACTAGAGCCTAAGACTCCTAATGACTCTAAGGATAAATATAGTAAATGGGATAAAGCGCGTAAGCAGCAGGAAGACTTGTAATTATTATTATAGTAGTGCTATATAATTAATTCCTTTTAAACCCTGGCGATTGAGCCGTCCTGGCGACTAGGATGTCCACCACTCACCCGAGAGGGTGGGTGGTCAAGGCGCAGCTACGCAGGCCACGGATACGCTTTGAAGGCACGAAACTAAACTCATAATTTCCGCCCCACGACGTGAAGACGGATATCCATTATATCCTCTTATACGTCAGTACAAATTTTAATTTTAAATTTTTTTTTTTTCGTTTCTGTCATCAGAAATATTCCAGTAGTGTATTACCTATTTGCAGCCACATACCGTATCCGTGAATGGCAGAGTAAGGGTGCAGTCAATTTCAATATGCTCTCCTAAGCTTACTAAGAGCAAAAGAGAGTACTCTGGTATTGTTTGTGATAGGCAATGAATGAATTAGTGTGAAGTATTTATCCATTCCTCACGATCATCTATGCACAGTAGATAAGAGAAGGAGAAATAGGCAAGAAATATCGAATAGTACTCGCTGAACGCATTCCTGGGCCAAAGTTGTGGCATTCCACTGTCCACTTTGAAGCTTGAAAGCATCAATCAAAACGCCACCAATGCAAGGAACATTTACTTCATCGCATAATAGAACTGCCTTCAGGTTGGTCCTTCGCCTCACCATGGACTACCGCTTGGCCGGGCTACGCGGACTTGAAGAAACAGTGAACATTCCCACTGGTGGCATTCCCGGGCTCCTCAAAGGGTTCGGGACGCTTGCTGCCCGCATGTCTCTCTCTTCAAGTCTCAGAGCGACGCTGTTCGACGCGCTTGCCTTGGCGTTGTTCTGCTGAGCTTGCAATTTGCGCCAATCTTGGGTTTCCTCCGTCAAAAGCCTGGTCACCTCATCTTTGTGCTCCACAAGCATCTCGCTGAGGTTGGTATGCGGCGATCGAACTAACCTTCCGTACTTTTTCCTTAACTTGCGAGTTCGGGAGGGGTCCCATGCAGCATGGTTATTGGCAACAAAGACGAGGGAGTGCTGACATCCGTTACGTCAGCAACATCAGTTCTAAAGAGGAACACTTTCTTTCATTGTGGCTCACCTGGTGGTACCAATTACCGATGTAATCATCCGCTGGTCGTTTCACAGATTGGAGAGCATTTTCCGCAACAAAAGAAATCACGCATCGAATCGGACTCGAGTCATCCGTACAACTCTCTGTAAAAAATCTCATATTAGAAACAAACCGTACATTCGGGGTAACAGTCAGAGATTCCTTACCATGGCGGCCTAGGAGATCGATCAATCCTGAATAGGCAGCTCCGATGCCCATGAGGAAAACATCTGTAGAATCGCTAATTCTAAAATATCGTTAGCGCTAGTCATTACGTCAAGATGCAGAAGAATAAATACTCTATGTAGTTCTCCCATAGGTACGTCGCCAACTCGCTCGTAGCGCTGGCGCGTGCCTCAGAGTCATCTCCTTCCACATAGCCTCCATCATCCTAAAACAAGTCAATCTACATCCCAATAGAGGAATTAGAGCCATCCCACTTCTGGATCTGTAATATGCTTCGGTATGTTTACGTCAATCACAGCAAAGTCATGCTTGACAGCCCAGTCGACGTATGTCTTAGCAACATCAGTCTTGTGAATCCGGAGTCAGCGGATTTTCAGCACATCTCTGTACCATCACTCACCAGCCATGTATTGTGAAGTTCAATTTTATTAGTTTGCGGATCAGGAACGTGCGTGACATCTGGAGGGTCATGGAAAATGACTAGAAGAGGACGAGCGTCGAAATAATTAGGCCTATGAAATTTTAGCATAGATTTAAAAGGCAACGTTCTTGGTAGACTCTGGAAAGGACTTACGTTGCGAGAACTTGATTTTCGAACGATTTTGATATTTTTTCCCGCAGGATGAAGAGCGATGTCATAGTAAATTCATCAAACATGACTTTACTCTGCCACGCACGAATGATATCATGCAAGCGCTCGCCTCCGACCCGGCCATTTGAACCCTTCCCCATTTCTTTTGGATACATGCACTTCCAAAACTTCGACTGTTGTCTCATGACCAATTGGACCGTACTGACGCCCAATGGAGATGGTTCGATGGGGTCCAGCCGATCCGGAGGCTCCCCCATGAGAGTTCTTGTTACAGCCAGGGCAGACTTTGCTATTGACCTGAGATTGTATCCACCCTCAAGGCAAACCGCCATTTTTCCTTTCGCCAAAGACATTAGCATATGCGTCATATGCGCATAGCATGGAGGCGTGACGTGGCAACCTCCAAGTTTGTCGCCTTCAGCGGCATCAAAACCGGCCGAAACAATGACAAAGTCAGGGTCAAACTCTGCTGCAATAGGCATAACTACTTGCTGAAATGCAAACATGTAGTCGCCATCGCCCATACCATGGTCAGCCCAGGGAATATTGACGTTTTTACCGATGCCCAATCCCTCGCCACAGTGTAGGTGATCACCATCTGGCTTGCCAGGATAGAATTGACCATTCTTGTGGACATGAAGGGAAATGTAAAGAATATTAGGGTCGTCATAAAATGCGTGCTGGATGCCATTGCCATGATGGACATCCCAATCTAGTATAAGTATTTTTCGACATTTTTCGGGGAAATTATCCTGGCAAACCCTGGCTGCAATGGGAACGTTGTTGAAAAAGCAAAAGCCTGCTGGCTCGTCATGCTCGGCATGATGGCCGGGGGGACGGATGACTGCAATAGCATTCTTGACATGTCCCATTACAACAGCTCTGCATGCCTCAATGGCACCTCCTACCGACAGGGTAGCACATTCGAAGGTGTTGTGGTGCAGATAGACAGAGTCTAATTTGATAGACATGTAATTTAGCTCTTCTTCTTTTTTTTCTGTAAAAGTGTCAGCGTACTATATCCAAAGGATTCTCATGTGTAGCCTACCTTGCAGACTCCTCACCCATTCATAATGTTCCCGGCTATGAATGAGGCATATTTCGGAAGAATTTGCATGACGCGCATCAATTCTGAAAAGCTGAAAGTCCGGATCAAGATTAGGCATGCGCTCAGCATCTTGAACTAGCCCAGCGAGGCACAGTTCTTCATATATCTCGAAAATACGGCGCGGGTCTTCCGGATGGATGTCATCCTCGTTGTCCATAGAGGAAACTGGCTCAGTATGAAATCTCATTCGTACGTCATAGACCAGCCCTGACTTGGTTGACGAATATGGTAAATGAGAAAATTTAGGCGGTGGAGGAATAATCACCTGAACATAAAGCTGAGGTGGAGTGATGACATCCATGGGATCTGAGCTAAGGTCGGATGAGGATGAGGATGAGCTGGCTTCTGCAGGAGCACTGTGTTCTAAGGATGCTGGAGGCATAGAATATGATACCGGTCTTGGGGAAGACGGCGGTGTCTCGTGGTAAGATAGTATTGGGAGCTGTTCTTTTCTTGGCGGCGTAGAATGAACAGCTCCGTCAAGCACAAATACTGAAGGATCAACAGTTTGATGCCCATTCACCTCCGTCGATCCCAAAATCGTCCCTTCACCCATGAGGAAGTCTGCATCTCCGTCCATGGTGGGCTCTGGCATGCATGGAACTTCATGTATGCGTGGCCGGGCCGTTGCCTTGAGGGCAATGTATCCTTGTTAGAGAGCTGCCGAATATCAGCCTGTATGCTCTATAAAGGAAGGTTAAAGGCGGTATATGCTTGCGAGATAGAGAAATCAAAATAACCGGATTTTTCGAGATTATACGAGAAGGATCGCCTCGGTTGCCTCGTGAAAGATGCATTCAGGCCTCTTGGATTACTGATGGAAATCAAGTCTTGGCTTATAATTGCCAAAGCAAGTCAAAGTAGTCAAGTGCTTAGATAAGAACAGCGAAGGAATTTCACAGAAAAAAGGACCCACAGAAGGAAACTCGAACTTTGTCAAATTTAAGACTATAAAACGCAAATCAGAATCCAAAGCTTACCAAATCAGAAGAAATGCATATTCCGGATATTGCTTATTCGCTTTGTGACTTGAGGCAAACCAGCCGTTTGATGCTAATTGAGCAAAGTATAGTCAACGTTATCTTGAAGATAAAGCAAGTTTTAGGAAGAAGTGTAGTTAACGGCTAGAACACGAAACTTGTCAGAGAAAATGACTGTGCCAAGTGGTTGAGGCGGTGTGGATAAAGAAGAAATGTCACCCAAAGCGCGGCTGGGGGCTCTCGAACAAGCATCCGAGCAAGTGTCACCGATAGGTAGTCGTCGGCAACACGAAAGAAAGTAAGAAGAATAGTACAGGACCAAAGAAAGAGAGGCTTACAAGTTGACGAAGCTTATAGGTTGAGCTTTGCAATATAGCTGGCTTATAACTTTGAAAGAGGTTGAAGGAGTAGGGGATCAGTTGTGTTGCAGGCCGAATCGCTGCGTACGTGTTTTAGAGTGACTAATCAAAGGCTAAACTCATTCGTGTTAATTGATACAAGTCTTAGCGCGTATTACGTTTTCTCGATCCTAGACCTTCTACCGAGATTCACCCGCATACTAAGCTATTTTAGGTTTTACCTTCGCTAGAAGGTCTAGTACACGACCTAAGTTTTACGCGTAGAGAGCGGAGTGGTTTAATACAAAATATACCTTCTCTAAATAATCTAGTTAATTCCGCAATTAATTAAGCTATTTTTAATGCTATAAATCCTTACTAATATTTTACTCCTTGCGATACTAGCGCGTCCGTAGGCTTGTTACGGCAGCAGTGGTTCCCAAGGAGGTCAAAAAGTAAGGTAGTAGAGCACCACAGGTGACTCGCAGGCGAGTCCCAAAAGGCGGGGAGACGGATCACGGGGTTTTCTCAAATAGAGTTTTCTCCCCACATGTATATAAGGAGTAGTCCGCGTGGGCCCAATAGGGATCCGAATCGGACGTTAAGCAATGAATAATATATAATATTTTACTCCTTTATAAAATTCTTAACTATAGTATTAGATTCTTTTCTACACTTTTTTAGCCCCTTTTATCCTATTCTAGGCTAATCTAGCTAGATTTACCTCATTATATCTTCTTATATATATAATTAAAATACCGTAATAGAGTGTATTCTTATCTATTTTAAGATTTAGCTAGATTTAAAGTAACTATAATTATAAAATTATCTATATAGCTAAGGGAATAGGCACCTTCTATCTTTAGGCTATAGATATTGCGTATATATAGTATAAATAAAATAGGGATATAGGTAGATCTTATAGTATCCCTATTTCTTGTTCTACTTTTTCTTATATTTGCCTATTAAAGAAAAGTTATAGCCTTGTATTGCTAAGGAAGGTAACTATTTATTATATAAATATTATAGGTAGTCCTAGTTCCTTATATATAGATAGAAGCTAGTTTGTAGAAATATGGTTAAAGGCCCCTTTTACGTCTAGAAATAATATAGTAGCTATTTTTTATTTAGCTTTTTTCCTATTATTTTTAAATTGGATATTATTTAGGTAGGGAGCTTTTATATAGCTTATTTTCAGAGGTAGGGGGTAGGTTTAGCTACTAGTGTCCTATAAATCTACCTAGCCTATATAAAAAAAAACCTCTCTACTAGTATTTTTTTCCCTTATTATTATTTATATACTAGTCCTATACTATATAGCGGAGCGTAGGCAAATAGGGGTCCACTAGCGTTTCCTTAGCGGCTTATTTACTCCACTTTAATACATGCTAAAGTCCCTTATTATATAGTTTAGTAAGGTTTAAAGTAACATTTTTTTTAGAAATTAGTGCTAGTTATTTCTACCTTCTATCTATATTGTCTTCTTAAGCCTATTCTTTAGGGCCTTATAGCTTAATTAGTGGTAGGATTTATCTATTACGCTATACTATTGCCTTACCCCCCTTATACCTATAAGTAGTAGGGCCGCCTTTAGCGACTATTTGCGGCGGGCGTATTTATTAAGCTATGCCTTTAGGTAGTATTCTTCTAAGTAGCTACTTATAATCCTTTAAATATCCTTTAGTGTTACCTAGGGTATAACTACTAGCCTATTAGCAACTTCTAAGGTATACTTTTCCCAATTAAGTTTCTTAGTAGCGTATCTCTAATAGGTTTTGTTACGGACGCTTTAAGTACAATGTTACGACTACTTGGAGAAGAGTCGCAGGAAGCTAGTTGGTTGATATAGGCACGGTCCAGGATGGATCCGGTGGAACCATGTGACGAGGAATGGTAAGCGAGTCACATAATGTTATACGCAGTGTACGAAGTATACGCAGTGTACGCCACGTACAACACGTATAACACGTACCTCACGTACAAGAGAGGATTTCTTAGGAGTACGGTTGTGTATTTAAAGGACCTTAGTCCCTACCGTAGATAGTTCTCTCCTTGTAGTGAATCTTAGAATATAATTGGAGTTAATCTATTGGGCAACCACTCCACCAGTTGTTATTATGTTGTTGTTTTGTTCTTACCTATATACCTAGCCCAATAACAGAACCCACCGTAGTTCCTGCTACAAGGTTCCGTTATAGGTTTATTACGCTAATATAGCGATATTAAGCGCTATCTATATAGGTATATAATATACAATAATTGCCTATATATTTTTTAGTCTATAAGTGTTTCTTATATAAAAGTAAGATTAATTACACTCTCTTAGGTTCCTCTTTTCTAGGTAGGTTTACTAGTTAGGGTAGTTAAGGTTAATTTAGTACCTATTGTCGTATTAAGTACGTAGGCGGACTTTACCATATGGCGTATTTATCGTAATATATAGCATAATATATACCTTTTCTCCCTCTGTATTAGGCCCTAGTTATAGCTAAAAGGTATACTGCTAGGGCTTTATATTCTCTAAAAGCCGGCTTAACCTAGCTTACTTTTAATAATCTTTATAGTAGCTACCTATATTTATCTAGTGACTTACGTTTATAGTACTAGTGCCTAAGAGATTCTCTAAGCTATCTAGCTATTAAGTAGCTTCCCTAGGAATTTAGTTGGGGAGGCGTTACCTTTTTAAGGGTTTATTATCTAAATCTAACCCTATAGAGCCTATAATACAACCGCACTTTAAGTATAACGGAACCTTATAGCAGGAACTACAATGGGTTTGTCAATAGGCTAGGTGTGTAGATATTTGAACGAAGTCAACAATATAACAGTACAAGATAATAACTGGTGGAGTGGTTGCCCAATAGATTAACTCTAATTGTATTCTAAGATTTACTATAAAGAAAGAACTATCTAGGTAGGGACTGTGGTCCTTTAAATACACATCCTAACTCCTAAGAAAGTCCTTGCTCTATTTGCTCTATTTACTCTATTCGCTCTATTATAGATCTTATAAATTATATAGATTATACAGATTATATTACGTGACCTTAGTTATCATTCCTTATTATATAGTTTTACCAGATCCATTCTGGACTATGCCCTTATTAACTAACTAGCTTCTTCTAACTCCTCTCTAAGTAGTTATAATATTATACTTAAAGTATCTATAATACCATCTTCCTCCTCTTTATTTTTATCCTTAAAGATTTCTAATATCTCTAAGTTGTCTACTAGAGGTATAATATCCGTCTAATTAATTTGGTTAATATTATTACTTATTATACCTAAAGTATCTTCTTCTTCTTCTACAGCTCATCAGTCTTATACCGTTGCTGCAATATTATCTCTTAGTGAGGTAATGCTATCTCCATATTCTCGTTGTGCGAAAGAGGGGTTAGTCTGCGTTGCGTTGGCAAGTCCTTTGTCTTAGCAACCCTCCTCTTACTTAGAGTGCACTAAAGCGAATATTTAGTTGTTCTGTAACGTTTGCTCTATTTCTAATACTAAGTATATATATCATATTACTCTTAACAGTTTTCTAGTTCCCTTGTTAATTGCTGCTAGGGTCCTAGGTTTAATCTACCGCTATAAAACTTAATAATAAGCTCTTAGTAGCGCTGGCTAAACTTTACCGTTCCCATAATACTAAAAGAGAGGCTGCTAATACCCAATAACATGCTCTTAACTCTTAACTGGCTGCGTCTGCTTAGTTAATCTGTCTTAAGAAGGTACGTGAGAAGGTGCGTTTTAAGAAGTGGAAACTTATGGAATAAGGCTTTTAGGAACTTGGTAATAAAAGAACGGATTCTCTTCCAATAGAGAGGGAAATAACTCTAAGTACTTTAGCAGGTGTTCTTCCTCCTAAATCCCCCTTAGGTGGTTCATTCTTTGGCGATTTCTCTTTATTAATACTGCCTAACCCTTTCTCTTCCAATACTTCTATACCTTTCTTATAGCGTTCCTTAAGTTACTTAGTGGTTCCTAGGTAGTCTCTTTATAGCCTATCCACTTAACTTTATACTATATTTTATTATTAACGTCCTTATAACTAGTAATCTTTAAAACTTGCTATTTGTCTTTTTCCTATCCTTTATACATGTCTATCTTATAGACTAGTAGCCTAATATTCCTATATGCTAGCTCTAATATTATAATATACTGTATAGGGTAGATTCTTATTTCTATAGGTAAGTTAAGTTTATATATAACTTCTAAGATTTTTACTTTAATTATAAATGGTCCTAATTTAACATAGTCCAACTTCTTACTTAGTTATCAACTCTTAAAATTTTTGTGTAGTAGCCATACTTTATCCCCCTCCTTAAGATCTAGTCCCTTAGATCTCCTAGCGTTATAGTACTTTTTTATTCTCTGTTATACCACCTTAGCTATTTCCTTAAGGTCTGCATAAAGATTTATCAGTGTCTCCATTCTTTTTTTGGCTATGCTACTCATTTTTTTTACTTATTATAGTGATAATAATAACCTAGGCTTATAGCCGTAGTTCGCCTTAAAAGGTAACGTGCCTATCCCTTTTTGTGGTGTTGCATTATATATAAACTATATAACTGGTAATAATAATACCTAATTATTCTATATATAATTAATATAATACCTTAGATACTGCTCTAGTATCTAGTTTAGTCTTTCTGTTTAACCATCTGTCTATAGGTAATATACGGTTAACATTACTGCTTAAACCCCTTATTTTGCTAAGAATACTTCCTAAAATACTGCTATAAATCTTAGATCTCTGTCTAATATAATCTTTATTAATGCTTTATGTCTTATAAACACTTCCCTAATATAGATTCTAGCTATATCTTCTATAGATATTTCTTCTATATATACTATAAAGTATCCCCACTTTATTAGCTTATCTACTATTACTAAGATTACGTTATAATCTTGTCCGGTAATAGAATCTCTTAACTTTAGTAACTTAATAATAAAGTCCTATAATATAACTTCCCATAGTCTTTCTGGTGTTTTAATAGGTTGTAGCCCTCTATATAGCTTATACCTCGTTAGTTTATTTCTTTAGTAATTTAGATATTCCTTTATAACTTGTCTTGCTAGTCCCTAGATTCCTTAAATAATATACTCCTCTTAAAGTCTTAATACTAAGCCTATAGCTCCGTTGTGTCCTTATGTTATTCCTTTATAAAACTCTTTTATAAATTCTTCTGCTACTGTTTTTGGAACATAGGTAGCTTCTCTATTCTTATACTATTCTAAGTCTAGATCCTCTACCTATACTTTTTAGATCTTTTATATCTAATTACTCTCTAGTAATTTATAAACTTAACCTTCTCTAGTTGCTGTGATTTTTAGATAATTATACCTAATTAACCCGTCTTAATCCTATTGTAGTAAAGCTCCTAATAGCTTTTTATTATTCTATAGTTTAGCCTTTCTACTTAGAGCGTCTGCTCGTGCATTATCTATACCCTTAGTATGCTAAATCTTAAAATAATATTCTATAAGCATTTCTACCCATCTAACTTGTTTTTAGTTTAGTTCCTTTATCATTAGAAACCCTGTAAGGTTCTTATAGTCCGTTTTAACTATAAATGGTTTCTCTATACCTTGTAAGAATACTCTCTATTCCTTAAATACTATAACTATACCTAACAACTCATTATAGATGTCGTAGTTTAACTCTAGTAGTATTATCTTCTAACTATAGTACGCTACTAGATGCTATGCGTCTAAGTGCTTCTATAGCAAATATGCTCCTAGTATAAAGTCTAATATATCTATTTCCACAACCATATCTAGTCCTAGTTAATAGATTTTAAGGATTAGTTCCTAGGTAAACAACTCCTTAAGCTCTTTAAATAACTTTCTTTACTTACTTTCCCATACCTATAGTTCCTCTTTCTTTATTAATTGAGTAAACGGCTTAATACTCTTTAACTACTGTGCTATAAACCTCCTGTAGTAGTTGTAAAACCCTAGAAATAATCTTAACTATATAACATTCTCTAGTTCTTGCCAACTTACTATAGCTTCTACTTTCTTTAGGTCCATACTAATCTTTCCTAGTTTAATAATAAATCCTACGAAATTAGTCTTCCTGGTAAAGAACTTGCATTTCTTAATTGCTACTAGCATCTTTTCTTCTTATAGTCTCTTTAAGACGCACTTAATATATTCTCTATATTCTTCCTCGCTTATTAAGTAGATAATAATAATATTAAGATATACTACAACAAATTTATTAAGGTGTTCTCCTAACACACTATTGATTCGCTTTTGGAATATTGCTAGTACATTTATAAGTCTAAATTGCATAACTAATAGCTTATATAGTCCTTCCTTTGACCTAAAGGCTACCTTTTATTTATCGCCTTCCTTAATCCTAATCTAATAGTACGCCTATCTTAGATCTATCTTTATAAAGATCTTTGCGTTACCTATCCTGTCTTAGATTTACTAATTAAGGGTAAAGGATACCTATCCTTCCATATAATACTATTTAACTATCTATAGTTAATACATATCCTAAGTTTTCCGTTTTTCTTTAGGATAAATAGTACTGGATATCCTACTAACAATTATAATGGTCTAATGTATCCCTTTTATAAGTTCTCCTAGACAAACTCCTTAAGCGCCACTAACTCGGTTTTAGTGAGCTTATAGATTAAAAAGAACTTTAGACTAGTTCCCGGTTCTAACTCTATCTTATAGTTCTATACTGCATATTCTAACAGCTTTTTACTTTCTAGTAACTATAACCTTTTGCTATACTTATGGTATCTCTTTAGTATATAACTTAAGCCTCGCTTAGTTTCTTCGTACGTTACTCTGACTTAATACTATACTAACTTGGTTTACTATTATATCTTATATTATTAAGTATCCCTAATATTAACCTGACCTGTAACCTAATTAATCTTTAGATTATATTCCTATAACTAAGGCATTCCTAGTATTGCCTTATCCTTCCCTAACAGTAGGATATTAAAAGATATCTTAACTTATCTTCCCTTAATAGTTATCTAAATAGGTCCTATTTTAAGATTAATAATACCCCCTCTATAGGCTATCTAATCTCCTAAAATTGTTATAAGTAGATATGGGTGTTCCTTTTGTCTATGTGGAAACCCTATCCTTTTTACTACTAATAGTAATATATAGTTTCTTATTGCTCTACTATCTATTAATGCTTCAAACTATTAATCCTGCCACTTAACTCGTAAATTTAGGTATCGTCCTTAAATTCCTTTAAGGGTTTAAGGCTCTACTACTAGTTCCCTCTGGTCCTGTAGACCTCCCCTTTTCCCAACTTTTAGCCACTAGATCCTGCTTATACTTAGTTCTCTTTTAGCCAATACTTAGTTTATTTCTTTTCCTCTACATGCTATAGACAAGTGTTCTCTAGATAATTCCACTACTATTATCCCTTTAGGCATTCTTCTATAAGGAATCTTCTTAGTTAAAGTATTAGGTCCCCTTAACTCTATACTTCTACTAGGTGCCATCTATATATATACTTAGTGTCTTTAAACCGTTTCTCTTTTAGTACCTAATACATCCTTATAGGGTACTTCCGGCCTTTATTTTTTAGTGCTCTATATATATTATATATGTTATCTACACAAGCTATCCACAATAGTATATAATACACTAAGTGACTTGGGTTAACTCTTAACTTATCTTTATCCTTAAGTTTAAACCTCTATCTAGCCAACCTAACTACTAGTCTTTCGTTTATGGGTACTAAGATTTATCTCTTACTTCTCTAGTCTCTAAATCCTTTTTCTAGGTTCCTTAACATTATAATTAATGCTCCTTTAATATAACTTATACGTTTCTCTATAATAGGTTAGTCTTAAACAACTTTTTTTATCCAGCCATATATAAAAATCTTCCTATTTATTGTTATGTTGTTGCCTATACCACTTTTTATATAACTGGTTTAGTATATATAGTCTATCTATTAAAAAGTACCTTGTTATAGCTATGTTATAACAACCTTTAGTATATCTTTCTTTAAACCTAGTTAGAATCCCTAGATCCTCTTCTTATTCCAGTTTATTTAACTACTTTATTTTAGGCATCCCTGCCTTAGGCCTACTGGTAATTCTTTATATGGGTGCTCTGTCCCTTATACGTCCTAGTATAGCTAATCTCTTATCTAGCTTTTACTCTTACTATACAATAATTCTTGCTTTAAATTTATCTATAGTTTCTTATTTTCTGCGTCTTATAGCTAGATCCTTAAAGTCATCTTACTTCTTAATCTTAGTATTAACTTTTTAATCTTTAGGCTGAACACTACATTTACCTAAGATTAACATTCTTACTTATTCCCCAAACTTATAGTTCTTAAACTTATATCCTATACTTATTCATTTGTCTTTAAACTAAGTTACTACCCTTTCCTATCGGTTTTCGTCCGTCATGGGTCCTTAGGTGTATCTTATCTCGTCTTAAGAATCTTAAGCGTCTTTTATCTCTTCTTAAGAATCTTAAGCCTGTAGCCTTTTGCCTTTACTAAGTAGTAAGCTAGCACTAGCAGTCGTCTACTTACTTAATCACTTTTAGATATTACTCCTTCCGTCTTACAAAGTAATGGATGCCGTATTTAATAGTGTTATAATACCCATTACTAAACCGCGTTCTATAGTGGTCTTAGTCTCTACTTCTATTACGTCATTAAGGTTTAAGTACCCCTAGTTAGCCTCCTTTTCTTCCTTATTGCTATTAATTAATAAGTACTTTAACTCTATTGTTAATATTACTAATCTTTATCCGTATATTACTATAGTATCTTAATCTAGCTTATAGAGTTAATCTTATTCTTTGTCTAACTCTCTAGTTTCTTTAAGTCCTCTTAACTCTAGCTCTTATAGCTAATAGCTTACGCCATACTTAGCGTCCTTATAAATTTGGCATGCGTTATTATAACAAAACACAAAGTGTTTAATTAAATACTCCTTAGTCCTGCGCAATATCCCTATATCCGCGTTATTGTACTTTAATAACCTAGTACCTTTTACCATATAGTTACTCTAACCACCTCTATAGTCTCTAGTAAAATAACCCTATTTTCCGTAATTTATGCAAGCTCCTTTTTTAAACCATTTTTCTTATTATAGAGTCCGCCTAAACGTCTTCTGCTGTTAAGATCCCTGGTTTAGCCTCTGCTCCCTAGTCCTATAATTACTTAATCCTTAACCTCTAGGTTTTTATAGTTTCTTACTCCATCTTCTAGATTCTTTAGTGCCGCTTAAGTCCATTGGCTCTAGCCCACCATTCTATAGTTTTTAACTTTAACTTTGTTAATGCGTACTCTGCGCCTTATATAACTATAAAACTCTATCTTACCCTTTCTTGGCTTGTTCCCTTTAATAGATCCTATTATTAATCTTTATTAATTAATCTATTAAGTCTTTTAGACTTTCCGCGTCTTCTATTAGGATAATTACGTCCTAGACTTTTACCTTAAGTCCCTATTTATACTATGCTATAAGCGCCTTATTATTCCACTTAACCTATATTGCCAGTATCTAAAACTATATTGTATACTTAATTACTAAAGAACGTTATACTAGGTTCTAAAGTTTTCTTTTTGCTGTAGTTATTGCTTCTAGGTCTTTAAATATCTGTATTAGTCTTTCCGCAAACCCGTTCTAGTTAGTAAATATAAACCGTACTTTTTAATTAGTAGTTATTATTCCGTTTATTTGGATCTCGGTAAGGTAAGATTTAAACTACTTAAGTACCCTTCCACTTAAGAACAATCCTATATACGCCACTTGGTCCATAGGTATTGCCAACTTAGCCCCCTCTTGCATAACCTTAAAGTGCATTTATATTAGGAATCCTTTAAGTTTTAACTTCTCTCCTAAGAATTGTTTAATTAATATTAACTTAATCTTAGCTGCTCCAATTCTATTAAGTCGTTCTTTAAGTATTTAAGTATTATCTATTATTTAATTAACTATTTCCTGTAACTAACCCACCGTAACTAGCTGCGAATCAGTATCTTCTATACTGGTGTCTCCTCCTAAACCTAAGGTCGTAGCTACTATAGACTAAGTTATGACTAGTGCCTTCGACGGCGTGACTTGCGCTTTAGGTGGCATACTATTTAACTTATTAATACCATAACTAGGTAGTGAATGTATAACGGAACCTTATAGCAGGAACTACGATGGGTTCGTTAATGGGCTAGGTATATAGATATTTAAACGAAGTTAATAATGTAATAGTACAAGATAACAACTGGTGGAGTAGTTGCCTAATAGATTAACTCTAATTAAATTCTAAGATTCACTATAAAGAAAGAACTATCTAGGTAGGGACTGTGGTCCTTTAAATACACATCCTAACTCCTAAGAAAGTCCTTGCTCTATTTGCTCTATTATAGATCTTATAGATTACACAGATTACATAGATCACATTACGTGATCTTGGTTACTATTTCTCGTTATATGGTTCTACCAGATCTATCCTAGACCGTGCCCTTATCAACCAACTAGCTTCTTCCGACTCCTCTCCAAGTAGTCGTAACATTGTACTTAAAGCGTCCATAACATTAAGTGCAAGAATCTACCGCTACTAACTACGCGATCTTCCATAAGCTTTATAGTATTAAGCAATTACTCTATATAGTGGATTTCTATAAAGAGGTCCTTAGTAGTTATTACCTATATAATAAAGTTCTAGCGGAAAAGCTCTACTTATAAGTAGGTTAGGAGATATAAGAACTAAAAGTCTATCTATTAATTAGGATTAATAAAAGGGGTATATAAAAAACGGCCCTTTAAGCTACGTATATAGACTAAAAAGGTATTAAACCTCTAGTTCTCCTTTATTATAGTTATATAGTATATAGTATTATTATTAAAGCGTCTTAATATAGGGTTCTTAATCTAGTCTTAAACTATAGTTTTAAATTCGTCCTATAATAAAGGACCTTTATCCTTAGCGCCTAGCCGGCAATATACTAGTTATATAACTATCTTTTCTTTTATAAGACCTTTAATAGCCTAGCACGTACATTACTTATAGTTATAGTTAGCGTTATTAATCTTAAATCGGTTCTTAACTATAGTAATCTACTAGTTAAACTTCTATTAAGTAGTACTACTAATATTAGGTAGTAACTTCTTAACTATAGCGTTAAGAATTATTTGGCGTATACGTTTACTATATAACTTATACTTTTCGCTTAAGAGATAATAGAAGGGCTTTATTAAATCGATTGTTAGCGACTCGGTCAATCGAGGCACGAGCACGGCAAGAGGGTCGCGCAAGCCTATACGATTGGATTGTCTATAAACGAGGATCCAAAGCTAGAGAAAGGAAAGGGGAAGAACGGAAGCACCGCTCGAAGCTATATACAATCCTCTGGTCACGTGATGGCAACTTGCCATCACGTGACAGTAAGTTGCGGCAATTTGCCAGTACCGTTTTCCACTAGCGCCGTAACATTACCCCCCCCCCTCCGAAAAAGCCTGCCCTCAGGCTTTGTATGTCCGTATTATGTCCGTGGGGTGTTCTTATCTATATGCTCGATAGGTAGCTTATTATCTTCGCTATACTAGCACTCTATCTACTTGTCTAGATACTTCGGGGGTTAAGGTGCTCTGGTCGTAGCAGCATCTGGGTCCGTAGTGTAATCTTTGCGGCAATCTAGTTATCTAGGTCTTGTTCGCGCCTTGTGAGGGCATCTGCACGGTTAGTTGCGCCTGGCCTATACATAATTAGGAAGTGGAACTGAGATAGGATATCCGCCTAGCGTGCCTACCGGGCCGTAAGGGCCTTTGTTATCATAAAGTATTCTAAGGCCTTATGATCCGAAACCACCTTAATAGGCTTAGGGGTCCCTTTTAGCTGTGTACGCTAGTGCTAAAAGCTAGAGATAATAGCCAGCATTTCTTTATTATGGATGTGGTAGTTTAGCTCGGCATCTATTATGGTCTTTAAATAGTATGTAATAGGGTGCTATTCTCCGTCTGGTTGCTTCTGGGAGAAGACACTAGCTATCGCGCCATCTAAGGCATCAGTTTCTAGCATTAAGGGCCGTTCTAGGTTAAAGTAGGCAAGTAGGGGAGCTGATACTAGCCGTTTTTTAAGCTTCTTAAAAGCCTGCCTATATATGGCGTTAAAGTGGAAGGGCTAGTCTTTCCTAGTAAGATAGTTAAGGGGCCAGGTAATTCTACTATAGTTCTTAATAAAGTGTTAGTAGAAGTTACAGAAACCTAAAAATAATTATACCCCCTTTATAGTCCGTGGGGATGTCCACTAGTTAATTATAGCCGTTTTTTTCAGGTCTGCCTTAATTCCGTCTATACTAATAATAAACCCTAGGTACTTAGTGCGCTTAATACTAAATTCTAACTTCCTGATATTGGCCTAGAGACCAGCTTTATAGAGTCGTTATAGAACTTTATAGATATGCTCCTTATATTCTAGTTTATTCTTAGAGTAAATTATAATATTATCTAGGTAGGCTGTGTAGAAGTTATTAAGGTAGTTAAAGAGTACGTTATTTATATACCGTTGGTATATAGCCGGTCCATTAGTTAGTCCAAAAGGTAGTACTTTGCATTTATATGATCTATAGTGGGTCTAAAATGTAGTAAGATCCTTAGATCTAGGGTTTATCCTAATTTAGTAAAAGGCCTGGCGGATATTAAGCTTTATAAAAATCTTAGCCTTACTTATATAGGCCAGTGTTTCTTTAAGTAAGGGTAGTGGATATTAGTCTTTGCGGGTTATATAGTTTAGTTTATAGTAGTTAATATAGAAATGGAGTTGTTAGATAATCTGTATTCTCTAAGGCGTGGGACACGTGCACGAGTCACGTGCACAGGGCACGTGCATTGTAAATCTCTTCAGAGCCCCAGGGGCCCTAGGTCAACCAACAAGACATCAATTAACGATCAAGTCAAGATTATTAATCAATCAACCCATTTAATCAATGAACCCCTCTACACGAACTTCGTGACAGGAGTCCGCCGTTTGGCTTTTTTATAAAGAGAATAGGTAAGGCAAAGGGGACTTAGCTAGGCTTAATAAAGCCCTTATTAAGGTTATTAATAAGGTACTGCTTAGTGGCCTATAGCTTATTGGTAGATTTCTAGCGGAGGGGGCTATAACTGAGGGTGTTTTCTTTATCGGGCTTAATCTTAATCTTGTAGTCATACGGTTGGTAAGGCGGGAGTATATTGGATACTGCCTTAAAGAATATGTCCTTAAATTCCCGGTATTAACGGAGTAGTTTTTGTTCTACTAGCTCCTTATCTATAAGCTTACTTTCCCTACTAAGCTGGTTATAGGCTAGGGCTTTCTTATCTTTAATTATCTGGTTAATTTTATATAAGCTAGTTATAAAGGCAATAGTATTAGGCTGTTTTAAGTTCTAGTAGAACCCTATGGCACTAATGCAGCAGATATTAACTAGTGGGAGGTTTATAGGTTTTTTTACGGATATTTTGTGGACTATATTTTGTAGTAGAGGGTTTACAGCCCTCCTTAGCTCCTGTTCCATTTTCCGTAAGTTATCCTTTTAGTCTATATATTTAGTATAGCATCTAATATTTCTTACTATTTTTTATAGCTGTATAAGGCCTAAGCCAGCTAGCTTATTACTAACTTCCTGGGTTTCTAGTGCCGGTGGTGCAATATTGGTGGTCTGGGGGCGGTATAGTATACGGACCCATTGTAAATTAAGCTGTACATCTTTCTTAAAGGCCTAGTCCCTATATATAGCATTGGCTTAGTAAACGGTGTCTATCTATAGCCGTATAAGATTTTCTATTATAATACTGATTTCCTTTATAAAAGAAGGTATTAGGGGTAGGGTTTTAGGCTAGATAAGCCGTCTACTCTATATATTAAGCTGTAAGCCTAGATAGGCTAGCTATTTTCTTCTTAAGATTATATTATAGCTTTCTAGGTCTGTAATAAGAAAGGGGATATTATACTACCTTTGTCTGTCTACACGGAGGTAAATCCGTAAGATAGTTATAATAGGTAGTTTTATCCGTCCGTTATACCTATAAATAAGAATTGGTTTAGGTAGTTCTTTAAGGGGTGCATTTAAAAAGTTAGCTAGCTTTATAGCATACTATGTGTCTATTAAGGCAAAGGTATTTGCTCTAGAGTTAGCTAAAGTAGAGGTTAAAACTTAATATCTATTGCGGAATAAAGTATAATGGATAGTGCAGCTTCTTCCACTAATTAGCCGACCTAGATTAATATATAACATATTAATTCCTTTTAACTCTAGAGAGGAGTCTTGCTCTAGGGTTCCTCTTTTTCTAACTTTATACTATCCTCCTAAATTAATAGGACCTTGTTTGTCTTTACTGCTATTAGGCAGTCCTTTATAAAGTAGTTTTTTTTAGCTATATAAGAAGTAGGCTCCTTAATTGCTAAGGGCCTGTCTATAGGGTTTGTTATATATAGGTTAAGTATTTGCCAGACCTGCTGCGGGGCTAGCTGCATGGCTAGCCGCTAGGTTAATGGTAGGCGGTACAGTTAGTGCTATAGGGATTGCAGATCTTACTAGGGCGCTATAGCCCGTTCTTATAGTACTTATGTTCTAGTTAGTAGAGCTTCTAGTCTTATACCGCTTAGTATATGCCTTAATTTAGCAGAGGCCCTGGTTAATAGCTAGGCACTAGTCCATAAGTTCCTTTAGCGTCTATATAGTAGTATACACTGGTAGTACGGCGCGCTATAGGTCTAGGGTAAGCTTGTTAAAGAGGTCTAGCATTAAATCTTCCTAGGGGATTTAAGCCTATCCAGCTAGGTGTAAAAAGCGGGTCTAGAAAACCAAGAAGATCTCTTGTAACGGAACCTTGTAGTAAGAACTACAGTGGGTCCTGTTATTGGGCTAGGTATGTAGATATAAGCAGGTCAACAATATAATAATAACTGGTAGAGTAGTTGCCCAATAGATTAACTCTAACTATATTCTAAGATTCACTATAAAGAGAGAACTATCTGGGTAGGGACTGTAGTCCTTTAAATATATAACCTTACGCCTAAGAAACCCCTTCGCTCCGTAAGGTACGTGTGCTCTATCTACTCCGTTATGGATTATATAGATTACACAGATTATATAGATTATATTATATAACCTTAGCTACTATTCCTCGTTACATAGTTTTACCGGATCTATCCTAGACCGTGCCTATATTAACCAACTAGCTTCCTCTAACTCCTCTTTAAGTAGTTATAATATTATACTTAAGCTATCCGTAATACTATCTCCCTCCTCTTTATCTTCGTCCTTAAAGATTCCTAATATCTCTAAGTTGTCTACTAGAGGTGTAATATCCGTCTAGTTAATTTGGTTAATTTTCTTACTTATTATACCTAAAGCATCTTCTTCTTCTTCTACAGCTCGTCGGTCTTATACTGTTGCTGCAATATTATCTCTTAGTGAGATAATGCTGTCTCTATGTTCTTGTTGTGCGAAAAAGGGGTTGGTTTACGTTGCGCTAGTAAGTTCTTTGTCTTAATAACCATCCTTTTGTTTAGAGTGCACTAAAGCAAACGTTTAATCATCCTATGACGTTCGCTCTGTCTCTAACGCTAAGTATACGCGTCCTATAACTCTTAACAGTCTTTAAGTTCCCTAAGTAACTTATTATAGGGTCTTATATTTAATCTGCCGCTAAGAAACTTAATAATAAGCTCTTGGTCGCTCTAGTAGAGCTCTATTATTCTTATATTATAGAATAAGAGGCCGCTAATGCCTAATAGCGAGCGCTTAACTCTCGTCTGGCTGCTTCTACTCGGTTACTCCGCCTTAAGAAGGGTTGTGAGAAGGTTTATTCCAAGGAGTAGAAACTTGTTTAATAGGGTTTATCTAAGCTAGGTAATAAAAAAACTGGCTCTCTTCCTACAAGGGAAACAACTCTAAGTAGCTCGGCAATTGCTCCTTTTAGGTCCCCCTTAGGTGACTCGTTCTTTGGCGATCTTCCTTTATTAATACTGCCTAACCTGCTTTCTTCTAATACTCCTATACCTTTTCTATAGCGTTCTCTAGGTTGCTTAGTGGTTTCTAGGTAGTTTTACTATAGCCTATCTACTTTACTTTATACTATGTTTCGTTATCTACGTCCTCATAACTAATAATCTTTAAAACTTACCACTTGTCTTCTTTTTGTCCTTTATATGTGTCTGCCTTATAGACTGGTAACTTAATACTCCTATATACTAGCTCTAATATTGCGACGTGTTATACAGGGTAAATTCTTATTTTGGCTAGTAGGTTTAGCTTATATGTAACCAATAAAATTCTCTATATAATTTTAAAAGGGTTTAGTCTAACATAGTCCAACTTCTTGCTTGGTCATCAACTCTTAAAATTTTTGTGTAGTAGCCATACTTTATCTCCCTCCTTAAGATCTGGTTCCTTAGATCTCTTAGCATTGTAGTACCTTTTTATTCGTTCTTGTACTAGTTTAGCTGTTTCTTTAAGGTCTATATAAAGGTTTATTAAAGTCTCCATTCTTTGCTTAGCTGTGCTACTTATTTTCTTTACTTAACGTAGTAATAATAATGATCTTAGCTTATACCCGTAATTCGCCTTAAATAGTAACATTCCTATTCCTTTTTATAGTGTTGCGTTATATGCAAACTATATAACTGGTAATAACAATACCCAATTGTTCTATGCGTGATTAATATAATGCCTTAGATACTGCTCTAGTGTCTAGTTTAATCTTTCCGTTTGTCCATCCGTCTGCGGATAATACGCTGTTAAGGTTACTACGCGAACTCCTTGTTCCGCCAAAAATACCTCCTAAAATGCTGCTATAAATCTTAGATCTCTGTCTAATATAATCTTACTTAGTGCTCTATGTCTTGCAAATACTTCCTTAATATAGATTTTAGTAATATCTTCTGCTAATACTTCTTCTGTGCATGCTATAAAGTATCCCCACTTTATAAGCTTGTCCACTATTACTAAGATTGTGTTATAATCTTGTCCTATAATAGGATCTTTTAACTTTAGTAACTTAATAATAAAGTCCTATAATATGACTTCCTATAGTCTCTCTGGTGTTTTAATAGGTTATAGCCCTCTATACGGCTTATGCCTTATTAGCTTATTTCTTTAGCAATCTGGATATTCTTTTATAACTTATCTCGCTAGTCCCTAGATTCCTTAAATAATATACTCCTCTTAAAGTCTTAATACTAAGCCTATAGCTCCGTTGTGTCCTTAAGTTAGTCCCTTGTGGAATAACTTAACAAACTCCTTTGCAATAAACCTTGGAATATAGGTTGCTTCTCTATTTTTATACTATTCCGTGTCTAGATCCTCTACCTGTGCTTCTTAGATCTTCTATATCTAATTACTCTCTGGTGATTTATAGATCTGACCTTCTCTAGTTGCTGTAACTTTTGGGTAATTATACCTAATTAATCCGTCTTGATCTTTTCGCAGTAAAGCCCCTAATGGCTTTTTATTATTTTGTAGTTTAGCTTTCCTACTTAGAGCATCTGCTCGTGCATTATCTGTACCCTTAGTATGCTAAATTTTGAAATAGTATTCTGTAAGCATCTCCGCCTATCTAACCTATCTTTAGTTAAGTTCCTTTATTATTAGGAATCCTATAAGGTTCTTATAGTCTATTTTAACCACAAATGGTTTCTCTATGCCTTGTAAGAATACTCTCTATTTCTTTAATACTGTAACTATACCTAACAACTCTTTGTTATAGATGTTATAGTTTAGTTCTAGTGGTGTTATCTTTCTACTATAATACGCTACTAGATGCTATGCGTCCTAATGCTTTTATAGCAAATATGCTCCTAGTGTAAAGTTTAATGCATCTATTTTAACAACCATCTCTAACTTTGGTTAATAGATCTTAAGGATTGGCTCCTAGGTGAATAACTCTTTAAGTTCCTTAAATAGTTTTCTTTACTTATTTCTCTATACCCATGGTTCCTCCTTCTTTATTAGCCTTATAAACGGCTTAATGCTTTTTAACCACTGTGCCATAAACCTCCTATAGTAGTTGCAAAACCCTAGGAATAATCTTAACTGTATAACGTTCTTTGGTTCTTGCCAACTTACTATAGCTTCGACTTTCTTTAGGTCTATACTAATTCTTCCTAGTTTAATAATAAATCCTATAAAATTAGTCTTTTTTGTAAAGAACTCGTATTTCTTAATTGCTACTAGCATCTGTTCTTTTTGTAGTCTTTTTAAAACCTATTTAACGTGTTCCTTATATTATTTCTTACTCTCTAAGTAGATAATAATAATATTAAGGTATACTATAACAAACTTATCAAGGTGTTCTCCTAATACACTATTAATTCGCTTCTAGAACATTGCTGGTGCGTTTATAAGCCTAAACTGCATAACTAACGGCTTATATAGTCCTTCTTTTAACCTAAAGGCTGCCTTCTATTTATCGCCTTCCTTAATCCTAATCTAATGGTATACCCATCTTAGATCTATCTTTATAAAGATCTTTGTGTTGCCTATCCCATCTTAGATTTTGCTAATTAAGGGTAAAGGATACCTATCCTTTCTAGTGATACTGTTTAACTATCTATAGTCTATACACATCCTAAGTTTTCCGTTTTTCTTTAGGATAAATAGTACTAGATATCTGGCTAATAACTGCAATGGTCTAATATATCCCTTTTATAAGTTCTCCTAGACAAACTCCTTAAGTGCCACTAACTCTGTTTCAGTAAGCTTATAGATTAGAAAGAACTTTAGACTTATTCCCTTTTCTAATTTTATTTTATAGTCCTATGCTGTATACTCTAACAGCTTTTCACTTTCTGGTAACTATAACTTTTTGCCATACTTGTGGTATCTCTTTAGTATATAACTTAAGCCTCGCTTAGTCTCCTTATATGTCGCTCCGACTTAGTACTATACCAACTTAGTTTGCTGTTATATTTTGCGTTATTAAGTATCTCTAATATTAACCTAACCTATAACCTAATTAATCTTTAAATTATATTTCTGTAACTAAGGCATTCCTAGTATCGCCTTGTCTTTCCTTAATGGTAAGATATTAAAAGATATTCTAATTGGTTTTCCTTTAATAGTTAACTAAATAGGTCCTGTTTTAAGATTAATAATACCTCCTTTATAGGCTATCTGATCTCCTAAAATCATTATAAGTGGATATAGGTATTCCTTTTGTTTATATAGCAACCCTATCTTTTCTACTGCTACTAGTGATATATGGTTTCTTATTACTCTACTATCTATTAGTGCTTTAAACTGCTAATCTTGCCACTTAACTTATAAGTTTAGATATTGTCCTAGAATTCCTTTAAGGGTCTAAGGCTCTACTACTAGTTCCCTCTAGTCCCGTAGGCCTCCCCTTTTTCCAACTATTAGCTGCTAGATCCTATCTATACTTAGTCCACTTTTAGCCAATACTTAGTTTATTTCTTTTCCTCTATATACTATAGATAAGTGTTCTCTAGGCAGTCCTACTACTGTTATTCCTTTAGGCATTCTTCTATAAGGAATCTTCTGGGTTAAAGTATTAGGTCCCCTTAACTCTGTACTTCTACTAGGTGCTATTTATATATATACTTAGCATTTCTAAACCGCTTTTCTTCTAGTGCCTAATATATCCTTGCTAGGTATTTCCGGTTCTTGTCTTTTGGTGCTCTATATATATTATATACGTTATCCACATAAGCTATCCACAATAGTATATAATACGCTAGGTGACTTGGGTTAACTCTTAGCTTATCTTTATTCTTAAGTTTAAACCGATACCTAGTTAACTTAACCACTAGTATTTCTACTGCGGGTATTAAGATTTGTTACTTATTTCTCTAGTCCCTAGATCCTTCTTCTAGGTTCCTTAATATTATAATTAATGCTCCTTTAATATAACTTATGCGTTTTTCTGTAATGGGTTGGTCTTAGACAACTTTTTTATCTAGCTATATATAAAAGTCTTCCCATTTATTATTGTATTGTTGCCTATACCACTTTCTATACAACTGGTTTAGTGTATATGGTCTATCTATAAGAAAGTACCTTGTTATCGCTATGTTGTGATATCCTTTAGTGTATCTTTCCTTAAATCTAACTAGAATGTTTAGATCCTCTTCTTATTTTAGTTTATCTAACCACTTTACTCTAGGTGTCCCTATACTAGGCCTATTAGTGACTTTTTATATAGGTGCTCTGTCCCTTATATAACCTGGCATAGCTGACCTCTTGTCTAGCTTTTGCTCTTGCTATGCAATAATTCTTTATCTAAACTTATCCATAGTTTCTTATTTTCTATATCTTGCAGCTGGATCCTTAAAGTCATCTTGCTTTTTAATCTTAGTATTAACTTTTTAATCTTTAGGCTAAACACTGTGTTTACCTAGAATTACTATAGTCCTTATTTGTTTCTTAAAATCTTGGTTTCCTAATAACGTTCTTACTCGTTCCCCAAACTTGTGGTTCTTAAACTTGCGTCCTATACTTATTTATTTATTACTAAACTAAGTCGCTGCTCTTTCCTATTGGTTTTTATTTGTTGTGGGGTTTTAAGCTGTCTTTATTATGTCCTATAAGTCTGGAGCTTTCCTTATCTCTTTATAAGAATCTTAGACCTATAGCCTTTTACCTTTTATAAGTGGTAAGCTAGCACTAGCAGTTGTCTACTTGCTTAATTATCTTTGGATATTACTCCTTCTGTTTTATAAAGCGATGGATGCCGTATTTAATGGTGTTATAATACCCATTACTAATCCGCGTTCTGTAGTGGTTTTAGTCTCTACTTCTATTGCGTTACTAAGGTATAAGTGCTCCTAGTTAGCCTCTATTTTTTCCTTATTACTGTTAATCAATAAGTACTCTAACTCTATTATTATTACTAATCTTTATCTATATATTACTTTAACATCTTAATCTAGCTTATAGAGTTAATCTTATTCTTTATCTAACTCTCTAGTTCCTTTAAGTCCTTTTAACTCTAGCTCTTACGGCTAATAGCTTACGCTATACTTAGCGTCTTTATAAATTTGGTATGCGTTATTATAACAAAATGTAAAGTGTTTAATTAAACACTTCTTAGTCCTGCGCAATATCCCTATATTTATATTATTATACTCTAACAACCTGGTGCCCTTTACCGCATAGTTACTTTAACTACCTCTATAGTCTCTGGCGAAATAACCTTGTTTTCTACAATTTATATAAGCTCTATCTTTAAACTATTTCTCTTATTATGGAGTTCGCCTAAATATCTTCTGCTACTAAGATCCCTGGTTTGGCCTCTGCTCCCTGGTCCTATAATTACTTAATCCTTAACCTTTAGGTTTCCATGGTTTTTTATCTATCTCTTAGATTCTTTGGTACCGCTTAGGTCTATTGGCTCTGCGCCATTCTATAGTTTTTAGCTTTATGTCTGCTAATATATACTCTACGCCTTATATAACTATAGAACTCTATCTTACCCTTTCTTAGCTTGTTTCCTTTAATAGATCCTATTATTAATCTTTATTAACTAATCTATTAAGTCTTATAGACTTTCCACATCTTCTATTAGGATAATTGCGTCCTAGACTTTAGCCTTAAGTCCCTGTTTATACTATGCTATAAGCGCCTTATTGTTCCACTTAACCTATATTACAAGTGTCTAAAACTATGTTATATACTCTATTACTAAAGAACGTTATACTAAGTTTTAAAGCTTCCGTTCTGCTGTAGTTAATGCTTCCAGGTCTCTAAATATCTATATTAGTCTTTCCGCGAACCCATTCCAACTGGTAAACATAAATTATATATCTTAGTTAGTAGTTGTTATACCGCTAACTTGTATTTCTGTAAGGTAAGGTTTAAACTATTTTAGTGCTCTTCCTGTTAAGAACAATCCTACATACGCTACTTAATCTATAGGTGTTGCCAACTTTGCTCCTTCCTACATAACCTTAAAGTGCATTTGCGTAAGAAATCCTTTAGGTTTTAACCTTTCTCCTAAGAATTGTTTAATTAATGGTAATTTAACTTTTGCTGCTCTAATTCCATTAATGCGTTCCTTAAGTATTCTATTATTATCTAATAAGTGATTAACTATTTCCTGTAACTAACCTCTTATAACCACTTATAAGTCTGTATCTGCTATACTGGTGTCTCCTAATCCTAAGGTAGTTGTTGCCGTTGATAGCATCGTAACTAGTGCTTTGGGTGGCATATTGTTTGACTTTGTTTAATACTATAACCTTAGTAGTAAATATGTAACGGAACCTTGTAGCAAGAACTATAGTAGGTCCTGTTATTAGGCTAGGTATATAGATATAAATAGGTTAACAATGTAATAATAACTAGTGGAGTAGTTGCCTAACAGATTAACTCTAATTGTATTCTAAGATTTACTACAAAGAGAGAACTATCTGGGTAGAAACTATGGTCCTTTAAATATATAACCTTACGCCTAAAAAACCCCTTCGCTCCGTAAGGTATATGTGCTCTATCTACTCTGTTACGGATTATATAGATTATATAGATTATATAGATCACATTACGTAACCTTGGCTACCATTCCTTGTTATATGGTTCTACCGGATCCATCCTAGACCATGCCTGTATTAACTAACTAGCTTCCTCCAACTCCTTTCCAAGTAGTTGTAACATCGTACTTAAGCTGTCTGTAACATCTCTGTTGTTTTTATATTAAGGGCTTTATAGTTAAGGTGGGCGTTCTGTATCTTATAGGGGTCCTTATAAATAGAAGATAGGTAGTTAATTATCTCTTCTCTAGAGAGGAAGGGGTCTGCTAAGTCCTAGGCATATTGCGGATATAGATATATCTATGCATCCCTACTGGTACGGCCAAAGACGTAGGCCATTTTAGCTTAGGTAGTAAGGAAGTAGTCTATATTAACTTTAAGCTTGTCTTGTAGTTAAAGCTTCTAATTGTTAAATATAGGGTTAGTTCTGTCTGTAAGCAATAAGGGGTCCATAATCTTTGCGGACTATAATAATGCTAAGGCTGTATATTAGGCTAGGGCCTTAAGGACTATAGCAAGTTTCTAGGTGTTTAATAACTCCTTACTAGGTGTAGGGGTGTTTCTGGTTTTAAGCAGCTCTTAAAGCCGTTTAATTTTAGTATTAGCTACTGCGAGCTCTTCCTAGGGGGTTAAGACGGTAACTGTTTTACTATTGGAGGTATTTGCGGGTCCTATAGCGGCTTTGCTAGCTACTGTATTTCTTGGCATGGTAGTAGGAGTATTAGGTAATTTCTGGTGTTAATTTATTTCCTAGGGGTTCTGGTCCGTGCGTGTTCTATTCTTAGGTTTTGCGTTCTATTTGTGTTCTTTTGGTTCTTAGGGGTTTGTCCTGTCCTTGTGGTCCTAGTGATATCCTTAGGGTCCTATTCTGTGCCCTTGTCCTGTTTGTGGCCTTATAGATATTTTTAAGTTCCTTCTTAGGAAAGAAGAGTAGTGACGAGCTTTGGATAATGTTAGTGACTCGGTTAATTGAGGCACGAGCACGGCAAGAGGGTCGCGCAAGCCTGTATAATTGGATTGTCTATAAACGAGGATCTAAAGCTAGAGAAAGGAAAGGGGAAAAACGGAAGCACCGCTCGAAGCTATATACAATCCTCTGGTCACGTGATGGCAACTTGCCATCACGTGACGGCAAGTTGCGGCAATTTGCCAGTACCGTTTTCCACCAGCGCCGTAACATCGATAATACTTTATAAGTTAGCTATTTTCTTAGCTAGCTTATCTAGCTCCTTTAGGTTAGTAGTATTTAGTATAACGCTAATAACCTTACTAAGCTCCTATTAAGCCTAAGTATATAAGTTAAACTAATATCTAGCGCTTATAGATATTTAATCGTTTTATAATTTAGGTATATACGGGGTTTTCTTATAGAGTTTTCTCCCTATATATAAGGTGTAGTCTACGTAGGCCTAATATATTAGGAAAAGTATATAGCCTCCTATTAGTACTATTAGGGATATAGTAGGGACCCAACAGCACTAACTATTTAATTAGGCACCTAATAGGACCTATTAGGAAATAGAGTATAAATATTTTATAGTAGTCTTGCTTAGTTCTTAATAGGGTTCTATTAGGACTATTAAGAGGCTTTAGAAGGGCTTTATAAGCTCTAGGAACTCTAGGGTCTTAGTATATATATAATTTACTAATATAGGGATCCTAATTAGACGTTAAGTAATAAATTAATAATAATAATAATTGTGGCTTAGATTTTACTAGTATACTTCTAGCGGTTTTGTCTATACTAGATCCTAAGGCATTTTAAGGTCGTGTTGTTAACGTATTACCATTATATCTAGGTATCTATTTTTATAGAGGTATTATAGAAAAATTAAATTGGCTATCTTTTTAAGGGGATTAATAAGGATTTAAATATAAGGTAAGAATATAGATAGGGGGTCTAATTAATAGAATAATAGGGTATATTATATAAATTGACAAATCCTTAAGGAAAAAGAGGAATTAAAGTGCGAGGTAAGGAAGGCTTTTCCCTAGGTACGTATAGCATATATATATTATAGGCAAGTTACCTCTAAGTCGCCCCTAGGTCGCCTATATCTTGCGGCTATATAACTATCTACTTAGGTTTTACTTAATACTTAGTTAATTAAGGTATAGATATGGTAATATAATGTATATAAGCCTATATAATTAATAATTATTCATTGCTTAACGTCCAATTCGGATCCCTATTGGGCCCACGCAGACTACTCCTTATTTACATATGGGGAGAAAACTCTATTTGAGAAAATGAGAAAACCCCATAATCCATCTCCCCACCTTTTGGGACTCGTATATGGGGCGCCTATAAGTTACCTATAGTGCTCTACTACCTTACTTTATAACCTCCTTGGGAACCACTGCTGCCATAATAAGCCTACGGACGTGCTAGTATCGCAAACTTAACTCTACTACTATAGAGTTATTAAGGGGCGCCTAGTACTCGCCCCTTTACCTTCTATTACTATTTCCTTTGTAACCCGGAACTGGTCTAGTACATTTTAGCTAATAAGCCACTGGGTAACCACCTTGAGACCTTTTTATATTAAGAGTAGTGTATTATAGTTCTCTATACTAGCTACTAAGAGCATTACTTCTTAGTTGGTATATAGGGGGCATAGTAGTATTACGTATTTTAGTGTCTGTCTTGGCCAGCTATATTTATATCTTAGGCTACCTACTGGGATACCTACCTAGTAGAGCCAATCTTTTAGTCCTATTATTCCTGTTCTTAAGAGTGTTACTATTATGTTTTCCGCCTTTGTTAGGCCTTCTTGGAGCCCTTAAGTGTTTACCCCCTATGGCGTTAACTATACTACGGCTTGGGTTCCTCTTGCCTAAGATAGCCTCTATACCTTTAACTCCTATACACCTCTCCAGTGTTGGTCCAACCAGTGTTATATTACGGTAGATGGTTTTCCAGTGCTCTTTTATACTCTACTTTGGCTCCTTTCTCTCTCTTGCTATTATCTTTGCTAATCTCTTACGCGCCTCCCTTCCTTCTCTATGTGGGCCTAGGCCCTAATACGGCACCATTCTTCTTCTGCTTTCTTTACCTGTTTCTCTAACATATCTTCCCTACTTTGGGGTTGTTGGTTTGTTCTCCTGCGGGGCACCCTAGGGTCACTCTATAGTTTGTTTAGGCGTGTCTTAATATACTTTATAACATTAGAGTTGCGCTCCCTTTGCACCCTTTGCATTGCAGCGGCTTCAATATATAATTATAGGGGGGGGGGTATTAGCTTCCTTCTTAAGCAGTGCTGTGGCCGTTCGCTTATACCCAAGCCTATATAATTAGTAGTCTATTAACGAGGATCTAAAGCTAGGAGAAAGAAAAGGGAAAGGTAAGCAGCGCTACTTAAAGTTTTATACCGTCTTTTAGTTACGTGACTATAGCTATCTATAAAGTTCTACTATTATCTATCGCAATCTACCGTTTTCTATTAGTACCGTAATATATACTCTACGCTATTAAAAGTTTTAAACTTAATAAGATCTATAATAAAGTTAAGTAAATAATACTATTAAGCTTAAGTAGGAACCTTAAGAGGCTATAGTTTACTATAGAGTTTATAAGGACGCGATTTAAAACGTTAATAGATATTTGTAACGTGTCCCGCCCTTACGTCGCCACATAGGCTAAAAGACATGGAGTGCTTGCGAACTTGTCGCAAGCGTGGCGGGATCCAATATATGTACTCTTACAATATTATAGTTATCTAGGCGTTCGCGGAGGTCTTAGTAAGGCTATTCTAAGTATACTTTTATATAATTACTTCGCGAGTATAGTTAAATCTATAGTAATCCTTTATAGGATTATTATAATTCCGCCTAAGGATCTCCTACTATAGTAGTATATAATTTAATACTTGGACCTTATTATTTTGCTTTAAGAGTTCTTAATTATCAAGGGTATAGTCTTTATTTGTCACGGAACGCCGCCGCAGGAGCCTCCATGGGAGACTCCCTAGCGGAGCCCCGTGCCCTCGCGTACGCTTCGCGTACAGCTTACGTCAGTAGTATATCACCTTCCTACGCCCTCGATCCTTACGATCGATCGCGCAACGTCTTGTAGACTGTTCCGCGCCCCGTGACATTATTATTAGTAGGAATTTGGCCCTAGGTTAACTAATCGCGTATAAAGCGTATAAAAGCATCCCTTTCTCATGCTCTATAGATAAAATTAACTAGTAACTTAACGGGATATTTCTTAAAAGCTATTTTAACTAAGGTAGCTACTACTACCTCTTGCTATAGTATAAAACTTTATATAAAGTTAGTACTAGCGAGGTAATATATAATATATAGGTAACTTATAGGGTTATAGTAAAGGACTATTACCTGGGTTAAGAGATCTTCCCTAAGGTTTAAGGTTATTAGGCCGGTCAAAGTCCTAGTGTAGTGGTGTGATTTGGCCCCCTAGATTTAACATCTAGATTGGGTATAGCTTCGGGAGAGCCTAGGCCTTCCACATATTTTATATAGATCGGTCTGGAGCCCCAGAGTCTTTAATAACTCGGACAGGACCAATGGACACACACTTTTCTTCTCTTCTTACTGACCGCTTTCGTACTGGCTGATTACGACTGACTAACTGACTGACTAACCACACCGTGACTTCCTGTCTGAGAGAGGTCGTACCCTCCCACACTAGTAAGAATAGTAAGATACCCTAGTCCGACGGCGCTAGGTTTATAAAAATTGCTTATATACTACGCGTATACTACTTGTAGTTTTAGTATAGTAGTACTAGGACCTCCTATAAGGTCTATAACCTATAACTTTTACTATAATATAGGTAGTATAGTATTAAAGACTATTCTCTTACTACTATATTTAATGTCTTTAGTATAATCTAAGCGCTAAAAATATATATATATATTAGTAGGATTTACTTTACTAAACTTATATTTAATCTTAAAATTAAAATTAACTAGTTTCTTAATATACTAGATTTAGTAAGTAAGTAAGCTTTTAATAGTTATAAAGTACCTAAGATTATTATAATTATTACTAAAAGTAGAATAGAGTTAAGGTATTAACGTAGCGAAGCCTACGTGAATATAATATATAGTATAAAATATATACTAAGTATCTTCGAGCTAAGACTAAGGTTAAAACTCTTTAGTAGGCTCTTTTTAGACTTATGCCTTCACTTTATCCTATTTAATATTAGGTCGCGTTGCGCCTATATAATATCTAAATTTTTTATAAAAGTTAGGAAAGTTAAAGAAGACGTAGATATTTTATAAAACTTAAGCCTTAACTATATAAAGTCTATTTTAACGCCCTTAGGGGTAATAAGAAATCTAAAAAACTTAATAAGCTTAATATAAAAGGAGTATTTAAAGGGTTTAATATATAGGCCCTAAGTATAGAGTCTTTGTAGTAACGTATTTCACGGGTAAGCTGGTCAAACGGGTGAGCTAATCACTTCAAAAACACACCAAAAAATGGAAAAATCACACTTTAATATCTTAACAACCACTTAATAATAAATTTTAATAATTTAAAT
>Ga0307507_10000317_pt1 | contig 97353 bp, 24 predicted proteins | sample 7_EM_MG_FD_207223 | JGI IMG/M metagenome (GOLD analysis project Ga0307507, IMG submission 207223) | Populus trichocarpa ectomycorrhiza microbial communities from riparian zone in the Pacific Northwest, United States - 7_EM | ecosystem: Host-associated > Plants > Roots > Unclassified | place...
CTATAATAATATTAAAAATAAGAGATAATTTAAGTTTTAGAAGATATATAATATAATATTATATAGATAGAAGATAACCTTTAGGTGTAATATAAAATTTTGGTATGCCAAGCAATATTGCAATATTGGCAATACCGATATTTTATTGGTTCGTATTGGATAAGATTTTATTGGTGCCAGCACTGCTTTAATAAGGCTATCCGCCCCACGGACTCTTCGGCGTTCGCCTCAGAGTCCTATGTAGCTCAACGCAAGCCGTAGCTCAACGCAAGCGAGGCACTACGTAATAGATTTAAAGCTCTACAACTCTACAAGGGCAACATATATACAGAAGTTCTTAGTAGAGCGATTGAAGCGGTATATTAGGTCTATAAGCCTGCCAAATATTAAGCGCGTGCGGCCTCTCTCTCGCGCTCAGCTGCTTCCTTTGCCTCCTTCTTAACCTTCCGTGCAGCCGCCCTACTTGCCTTTGCGGCCTCTTTTTCAACTCTCTGTGAAATCTTAAGCCGCCCGTCCTTAGCAGATATTAGGCCACCCTTTGAAACAACTCATTAGTTAGGTTTTTGGCGCTTCGCGCGTGCGCGTACTGCCGCCTGTGTTGTATGTAGGTCCTCCTTAGCTAATGCGCGAAGTGTAGCATTCTTCCTAGCGCTCTTATAAATATGCATTAACCTATTCCTTTCTCTCCCTTAGGGTATATCTTAAATATAGTGGTATACTCCATCTATACATTTCTTAAGGCTGCGCGGCGTATCTGGCGTATATGGCGGCTGGCAGGGTTGCGGTAAAGGTAGTAGTGTAGGTGGACGAGCGACAGCAGTTTAGCGTCGTAATTTGGTTAATATAAGCTTAGGATTATATGGAATAAGACCAGTCTTCTCCCATCCTAAGGTAATAGCTAATTACTTAAATGTAGCTATATGAATTCTGTATAGGGCATGGAGAAATTTAATAATGTTAAAGTTTATGTAGCCTATTCGCACAGCTATCTCAACAGCCTAGTAATGGTAGTATTTAAACGGCTAGAATAATACAACATCAAGAGGTTGTAGAAAGTGGCTTATATAGGCTAGAATAGTAAATAGATGGATATTTCTCCGCTTATAATATTTAGCAAACTCCATTATAAGGTGTAAGCCATAGCCGTTAAGTAATAGTAACTAATGCATGCCTTGCTGGCGCGCAGCGCTATACTTATTAAAGTGCTAAATCCATTTAAACGCAAGATTATTATTTAAGTAGCCTGCTGCCTAAGAGCCTAGTATATAGTTACCCGGTATATCTGTATGGTTAAGGTACTAATGTATAATCTAGGCGCCTTTAATAATAACCGCTGGCGGCAGTATAACACCATTACTACTTATTACCTCCAACACTAACGCCCAATCATGGTTTGTCTTATTTGTTAAGTGTAGCCTTATAGTGTCTAAAACACGTATAATAACCTACTGCTTACCGCCTATTCCAATATAAAAGCCAGACTTATTAAAGTTATATTTGTCACACGGCACAATGCCATATTTCTCCTTAATAGCCTTGTACTGGGTATACCACTCTTATATATTTACAGGATCATGCGCAGCAGCTTAGTCAATTTCTATAGGCTTTGTTTAGACCTTATGTGTTATATCCTTATACCTTTTAATAAAGTTCTTTATCCAGTCACATCCAAGAGTAGGTGGCTTGGTGCCCTCTGGCGCGTATAGCTTTAGGATGCGCTAGGCAGCATTATGGACCTAGTAGAGCAGTGGGGCGGTTCCAATTTAGTCCATATAATTAATATAAGCCAGGACCATAGCCTCCTGGTGGTCGCTAAGCTTCCTATTGCTGCCCTTCCTTTCCATCTTACTTTGTATGCCCTTAAGGCGTCGGTACACACGGTTAGGTGGCGCGCCATGTAGGCGTGCAGCAAGTGCCGCATTTGGGGGGTCCATATTGCTATATGCATCAAGGGCAGCTTGGACACAAATCTCGGTAATTTCTAATTCTGTAGGCATGTTGTGGTGGATACAATTTGGTGAGAAAATAGGTGGTAGGCTATCTTGGTTACATCTGGCGTTAAGCTACGGCTTGCGTTAAGCTACGTAGGACTCTGAGGCGAACGCCGAAGAGTCCGTGGGGCGGATACCTTCAATTCCAGTAGACGGGTATCTTGTACAGATCTTGCTTGACACATTCTTTCAGCCCCCAAGCGTATCTCCCTGCAATGAATACCTATGTGCCACCCTTCCCTCGACATTCAGTTACGGCTAATCGGCCACTCTCACACATTGGCCTGCATAAATTTTATCCTGAAAATTTCTTGATTGTGATTTCTTGCGTTCCTGAGCGGAATGCGATATGCATCCACTGAAGAGTAGATTCGCTTATCAAAGTTGACGCGATCGTATACCTAGGCGGAACAATGACTCCGCTCTTGATGCAATTCCGAGCTTCACAATGTCTTGAAGTCTACCAAAGAGTGTATTCTTTAGGCACCGTGGCTCATTTTATAATGCATACAACGAGGTGTAGTTACGTTCGCGGCATAGATGTTCCTTCGTGAATTTTAATCACTCTCGGGTTACCTCAGTCGCTGTAACAAAACTAACTTGGCCACTTATGAGTCCACTAAAGACAAGCGTGGTACTGGAATATTAAAGAGTGAGCCAAAGATCTGTTTAGAACGGTCCCTCCCTCGAAAAGCATCTAGCTCAAGACACAGATGAGAATCGTTTTGCTATGCAGAATCTCCGATCACAATGTGCGACACAACACATTAAGGCGTGGTTGTGTTCTGCTTCGTGTTCACTTCGTACAAGAAGGATTAGCATGAATCTTTAGTTGACGTATAGAATATCACTTTTTTACATACGAATAGTCTTCCATTGAGTATAGATCCTCACCTCCACAACTCAAGCACTGATAATAGACTCGGGTGATAGTTTTGTAAAGCTTCGTCTCGTCTTCCGGCTCTTGGTGCATGGTCGATAGAGAAGAATCGACCGGGCCCGGCACCGCATGTTCTGATAGAGCCTTTTCCTGATCCGAAGACGTTGAGGGAGGTAATCGCATTTTCGTAACTGGAACAGGCTTACCAGGGTTCAGAAGCACATCGTTAGAGAACCGATTCTCAATTGGGTGGCCGGCGATAAACTCAAGCAGCTCGAGCACAAATGCTTGAGGGAACCCGTATTCAGGAAGCCTCGCCGACTGCCGGATTCTCAAGGTATCCAGAATTTGGAGGCTCTGATACAAGGGAGATTTAGGCCAGCAACGAACCGCTCCGTCCAAGAACTTCCTGGTAGCAGCACTCAGCGCAGCCTGTTGGAAAGTATATCTCACATCACGCGGAAGTCTCTGGAGTGCCTCAGTCCCCAGAGGTCCATGGTATGTATACTTTTGCACTTCTTCACAAGTGATTCCATCAGCGATAGGAAAGTAGTTCATGAGCCAATGAGTATCAGCTCCGAGACTTATTCCGTAGTGTGAGACCAACGCCTCTGCGAGCTGCAACTGCAAAGGATTGTGAATAGACGAATGGCCATGAAAACCGGGATGCGGCCACTCCCGTCTCTCAGCAAAGGAGTTGCCTTGCCGTACCGTAGGAGTAAGTTGATTCGTTCTAGCACATCACCGGCTGGCGAAAACTCCAAGCATCTCGTCAAAGGAGTATATCCTTCATCATCGATGGCATCAGGGTCGCACCCCCTTCTTAACAAAACCTCCATGTCTCGAACCGTGTCAGCCGGGTGTCTCTTTGCCTGAGAACAAGCGCCTACAATTTCATGGAGAATGTTGGCACCGTTGCCTCCCGGGCGCACATTCGCATAATCTATGAGAAGTCTTGCTGCAGCTGGTTCGACGTGCCATATGGTCTGATGCTCGAAGGTGTATCCACAATCCGCTGCGCAAAGCGACGGATTGAACTGTACGTGAAGATTGGCTCCCTTGGTTACGAAATATTGGAGACAGTCACAATCAGCCGAGCTTAGATTAGTGCTCCATTGCGGGTCTGTCTGCCACGGCTCCAAAAACGTTTCAAATGGTGTCCGGCCATTCAAATCATCAGATGCATCAGCCACTACCTTAGCACCAGCATAAAGCAGCATCCTGAGAATTTCCTCGGTTGTTTCTCGCACCTTTGGGTTCTGATATTCAGCGGCCCTTCGATCTAGAACAAGTTGTAATGGGCTCTTGAATGGCACGTTGTCCAAAGGTGGGTTCACTTCTGCGCCGTGGTCGAGGAGTATTCGAACAATAGCAGGATAGTCCCAAAATGCCGCTTGACGTAGCGGCCTCCAAGTGCAACCAGGGAGGCCATTCGGGTTGGAGCCAGCTTTGAGAAGAGCTTCCACGTTTGGCACCCTACCATTTTTGATAGCATTGTGAAGAGATAGATCGGTTCCGAGTGGGTGGACAGATGATGTGGCGCCATAGTTTAGCAGAAGCCGCAGGGCAGCGACTGATGGTAAGCCTGATGCTATATCTAAGAGCGTTTGGCCTTGATGCTCTAAGAGAATGCAATGCTGGAGCACAGCATGACGGCGGAGCTGACTGTTTAGCTTGAATGGGAGACCCAGAGGGTGATTAATACCCTCCCGAATTGATCCCGAACTGAGCAATGCCTCAAGCTCTAAAATATTGGCGGAGCATACTGCTTTTAGTATTGCCGTTAAGTGGTCTTCAGCTGGTATGGCCGGGTGTGCAGTTAGTTCGTTTGTAAATCTGAAATATTATTAGTCACGGAGATTGGAGACAGTATCGCTATTATTTATAATGAAAATATACAGTTATTGGTTACGTTGCTTAAGAGAGGTTGGATGATCTAGGGCGTTATTTAAATAATATATATACGCATAGCTTGTGAATAGCTTTGAAGGGCTCGCCTTAGTTTGCCGCATACCCGAAATTTTAGCGTGGGATAATCTTTGCCATTTACCTAAATCACTTTCGCCCCCGCATTTTATCTTCGAAGCGCTCCAAAAGTACTCTCGCTTTTATACTTTGCTGCCTAAGTTTAAAGCAGCGCGAAGATAAAGAAATATGAGAAATAAATATCACATACCGGCAGTCAGATAAAGTCTCGTCACTTGATTGCGAACTTTCGCGATTACTTGTAGTGGTGATTGGTGCTCTTCGCGTGTATTTGTGTCTCATATAGCCCCATTCTTTGAACTTCAGTCGATAAGCTCTAGTTCTAAGCTCAGAACTTAGCTAGTAGAATATAATATTGGGCTGCGGGATTTGATAGGCTTCGGCGGGCTTACGAGGCTCTGAATGAGTGCTTCGATTCCATGATCGACTTAACTTCTTCGAGTGACTTCTTCTGATTCACCGACAGCTCCCGTATGTAGTGCTGAACAGCATCCCAGTCTTTTGCCATCTTGAACCAGAGTATCAACAATCCTTAAGTGGGGTTTGTAATCGATGATATGGCTTGAGGGAACACGATGTGCTGAGTCCCGTGGTCGAAGGCTAGGTCAAGTGGCAAGTGAGCCGGTAAGGGAAGGAGAATGGTGGCCATGAGCCTAACATATATGTAAAGAAGACTCTAATTCAGTTGGCCCGTATGAAGGGTACAAGGTGAGGAAGTGTGCAATTTCAGGCGCCTGAAAGTGCAAAAAGCCGGGAGTTGCGCTGCGCCACCGGGCGGGGTAAACCCTGCCTAGTGCACGGCACAGATCAGGCGGGCCCTCAGTTTGGGTCTCTATTTACAGGGCAGGTGACAGGATCCTACTAATTTACGGTCGGACTAGCAGGGGTATTCGCAGGTCCGGGCCTCGAAGGATTCGCGCCGGTTTTTCATGCATGAGAGTGCAATTTTTGCTAACTGTGCCCCTGGTGTAACGGCACTACATGACACCAACTGCAATCTTCCAAGGCTATATCCATGCAGATTAACACACCTCTAATAGCTCCGTTACTCTACTGCATGCGAACCCAAGTTCTAAGATAACGCAACACCATGCCAAGACCGACGATAAAGGAAAACTCATGCTCTAGGGCTCAAGTCCAAATACATTAGGAGGCGGTTACCTAAGAGCAGGCAAAAGATAATTTTGTATAAGCTAAGGCATTATGTGATGCGTCAAATGCCTCACCTCTACAGCCGCGGTTTTCGTAATTTGGCTCTTTCCTGTGTAGATTGCTTCTAGGTAAAGACACTGGAATAAACCCTAGAACGAGGGAACGCACTTGAAGTATGGGAATGGAAGATACCTAAACGATTAGAGACCGCTAGCAGTTATTGCAAGCGACGAGCTTTACCTAAACCGCTATGTGGCAAGTCCCGAGAGCTATTTGACCGCTATTTAATATTGTATTCGGGTTGGTTGAGATATAAATGGAAATCTTGTTTAATAGCAGAACTGTCCGCCGAGGCCGGAGGTAAAATATCCGGCGGATCCATAGACGGCCCGAGGCGGAACGAGCCATTGTCAGGGGCGAAGGTAGGAAATCTCATGACATTTTACAGTACTAAGCGTATGATTTTCATCGGCTACTGTTTCATTAAAAGTCTCTGCATATCCATATATGCAGACTAAATCTTCACCCTGGCATTTTACGGTCCTTTTACATCGTTACTGTGCACATGTCTCTAAGTGTACCAGCCTTTCCAAATCAAGCTGAGGTAGAGCTCATACTTCATTTGTGACGAGCGCGGAGTCGGCCACGAGGACGCCCATTATCCCTCGGGAAAAAATACCAGACCCACCAGAAACATACCCCTATACATCAGCTAATACCCTCCACTGAGTTATTCGGCTCCGAGTTTCACTGCCATTCTTAAATTCATGCCTCCAGAAATCATTGGATTGTATATTTCGGAATGCGGGAAACCGAACGCGAGTTGTATAGGAGATCTTAGTGCATACTACTGCCGTAAACGTGAAGTTCCAGCAGGTTGCTCTGGAGGCCTATCAAAGATCGCCACGAGCTTTTCGCTCCTCACTCTCCAGAAATGCATCATTTGGCGAATGTTGTCGCCTTCATTTTGCTCTCTCTAGTGTCCTGTGTTTTTTCTAGTTCTTACTGTCTTCCATCCATCGATGCCACCTACGACTATGTTGTCATCGGTAGTGGTACTTCTGGCTTGGCAACAGCTGCGAGACCAGCTGCGAGACCAGCTGCAAACTCTTCTGTTTCAGTGGCACTCGTGGAGGCTAGTGGGTATTATGAAATTTTGAACTCAGCATTATACCAGGTTTTGCGGCAATACAAGCCACTAGAACGCATCTTACTGATACCGATTTAGTTGATTGGGGGTTTGTGACAATACCTCAAGCAGTACATTTATTAAATTCAATAAGAAAACGGGCATCGTGCTCATGATTTGCGTAGGGAGTGGCGAGTAGAAAGATACACTATGCTCGTGGTAAATGTCTTGGCGGGACTTCAGGTCGCAGTTCATGACATATCATAAGCAATCCTATCCCGTTAGTGTTAATTCGACTCTCTTTGCCATTCTGGGTTCTGATTTGTATGTTTGTAAACTTTAATCCAGCACTCTTCTTCGCTACATCATTATAGAGTGAAATATATCTGTATTCGTGCAGAGCTAATTTACGGCAGGCCTGCAAATAACTCGTTCCAGAAATGGGTGGATTTGGTTGGAGACGCTAGTTACGCCTTTAGAAACCTGCTGCCGTACTACGAGAAAATCTGCACGCTTACCGCCCCAAATACGTCAAAGCAAGCCGCAAATTCTTCAGTAACTTATAACCCGGGCGTCTTCGACGTTTCTCCTGGCCTAACTTGGCTTCCTCGCTCTCCATTTGGGTGGAACAAGGTCTAGCCCCTATTGGAATCAAACCCGGCGCCGACTTCAACAGCGGTAGTCTGCCCGGTTCGTCTTGGGTTCCCACAACTATTAGACCATCTGGGGAGTCTAGAGACTCTTCAGGGACTAGCTTTCTCTCTCTAGCTATGTCAAAGACCGGGATTACAGTTTATGCTACTATACAAATGTTGCTAGCGGTCTACAGGTGCGGCAAGTGGGCATCATGTGGACTCTGACTGCTAGAAAAGAAGTCATTCTCTCCGCAATCCCCTCAATTTCTCATGGTGTCTGTAATTGAGCCTAGCGCAACATTGAAGAGCCTTGGAATCAAGGTCATATCAGACCTCGCAAGCGTTGGCCAGAATATATGCCTCTACAGGGCCCTTAACCGCCGGTGGTTTCGGAGTCATCGAATGGGAGAAGCTACCCGACGCCGTTCTGGCGAACTTAACCGCCCTAGAGGCCTTCCCGTCTAATTAGCTTGAGGTGGAATGCCTTACTCTTGACGGCGTGCTAGGGTACTGGCACAATGCATTGGTTAAATAATTAACAGCTACAACTAAGGCTCAGTCGCTGCCGCCCGAGGAACACTCCTCTTACGTGGCAACGTCACGATCATCAGCACACACACCAATGTTGCTCTAGTCATCAATCCGAACTGGCTTACGCATCCGGCCGATGTCGAAGTCGCACTTGCGACGTTCAAGCGCACGCGGCAGGTTTGGGCACCCCTAAACATCACTATTGGAGACGAATACCTGCCTGGCCCCAACGTCACCAACGATGCAGATATCCTTAACTTTATCCGGAATAGTGCCGTGCAAATGTGACACGCCTCTGCTGCCTGCGCCATGGGCAAGTCCAGCGATTCCATGGCTGTTGTGGATTCAACAGCGAGAGTATTCGGCGTCCGAAACTTACGAGTCATTGATGCTGGTATTTTCCCTATACTGCCACCTGGCCATCCGCAGTCTACCTGTTACATGATTGCGGAGAAGATTGCGGTCGATATAACTAGCCGGCCGGTAGTGCTGAAATGGAGTTTGGTTATTATGGATAGACTGTATATTATGACATGAAAAGTATTTCCGGTGAGCTATGTCTATTAAAGAAGCTTCCGCCTTTATCTTGGCGTATTTTATCTTCGGCTTTATTTCCTTGAGCTTAACGGTTTTTTTTGCTTTTAAACCATTTTAACGATTGCAATTCATTGAAATTCTCTTCTAACAGAACTAGCCATTCCGCAAGGGTGCGTTATTATACAAGCCACCAATACAAGCCACCAACGCACGTTACCTGCCACACCAATTAAGAATCCTTACCCATGGCTCATGGTTTAATCATAACTCGCATCTCTCTTTCGCACATGACATACGCCCCAACATGATGTCATTGGCTCCTTCGACAGATAATTGAAGCCTGACAGATAGCACGAGCGACTTCATTAAGGTCCACACGGCCTTGGCTGTTTCATTACCCCGAGGCGAAAAAGGCCCGGAACGTAGGACCACTCGCTGTACCCGACAATGTGGTTTTAAGCTGGCTTGGCGTGCAGCAGTCACCGCGGCCCTGGCCAGCTGGAATCACTTTAACCATTTTTGACTTCGATAATGATGATGTGTCCGCAAGGCACTCGTTGAATGTCATAGGGGCACTAGGACATCACAGGCGTGATGGGGCGGCTGGCCGGGGACCCTGGAACCCGCACGCGGGGCAACTTGGGGACCGCCACCAGGGCGAGTGCATCATCATGCATCGCAGCTGCGAACACGTTTGGCGCCTCGTTCCGGTCAACGAAGGCGGGCTATCACGGGCGGGTTGTATTGGCAATTGGGATCATTTTCGAAATATGCCGGTGGCATAACAGATCCTTGTCAAAGCATTAAAAAGTAAAGCTCTGGTTCTTAGCTCTCCATGATTATCTGCTGCGAACTATGACGAAGGATTCGGCCGTATGCTACCCATGTCAGCATGTTTCTTTGATTTTGCAATCGGGATCCACGCAATAAGGCATGCGGGAGACTTTCCAACATGTCAATCACGCAAACTGAGGAAGATCGCTACTAGCTGACTATAAACCAATTCACCCAAAATTCCCTTGTAACTTGCTGTGTGCTGAGACTTTTTGTCGGTGGTATGACACAATGCTGTTTTAAGATACCCTTTAGAATGAAACACGATCCATTGACTCGTTGAACAGTTTTTTTTTATAAGATGACAACGGTGTCTCTGTTGGTCTCACTTTGCATGGCGAAATTTCAATGGACGCGTGAAGTCAATTGTTCAAGTCATGCGATATAACCCCTTGTTGAAGCATTTCAAATCTTTGTAAGTGATTTGGAGATGCGTTATCCTTCGATCATGCTTGATAGCCAAGGAAAATGGATCCCAAATATCTCAAATAGCAAGCATAAGTGCGTCGATATTTCCGGGCTACCCGCTGGCCTGGGTTCCTTGCAGTAATGTAAAGGAGAGAGGCTGTTGACGTCCCCTAAACGTTAAGCAAATGTCTGACTATCAGGCGGGCATCGCTGGGACGCGTGGGTGCAAATATTCTTTGCGTAATCGTATGCAGCCTTGTGGTCGGAGGGATATGATTGAACGACCCTGCAGTATCTTGTATGCCCAGCTTTTAAGGATCGGGGCGAGCATTGCAAGAGTCAAGGCGAATAACGCAAGGGAGCACTTGCGTGCTTTGTTTGGTAGAAGCCACTCGAACCGCAGCAGCTGACTGTCGATCTCGAATATTGTGTGCACTGCGCCGCCATTATACACCTACCCCCTGCGTGCACGGATGGGCAAAGGGAGTAGGCGGCGCTCTCCCGCCGTAGCTAGCACCGCATTGAATGACCCTGTGCGGCCATGACGTATGCGGGATTGTTATTGTCTCTAGTTCTGCTTAGTCCGGGCCAGGGTGTGTCTAGAACTGGCGCGGTTTGAGCAGAAGCGGCGAAGCAGCAGAAGCGGCCGAGCGGCCGCAGCGGCACCGGCGGCGCTCAAGCGGTAGGCTTGTGCCGATGGCGGTGGGCAGAGGACCGAGGAGCGAAGATTCAGGGTCACAGCTCTTGCGGGCGGCATGAAGTGGGCGGCTTTCAGCTTGCCCCTGGCTGCAGGCAGACGAGGAGGGTTCGCGGTGCTTCGGAACAAGAAGGGGCATGAAGACAGCGAAGCAGGACCGGCCGAATTAACCGGCATGGCGTGTGTCCAACGTCTTGCTGTCTGCAGGCTTGCTCCCTTGAAACTCTCAGCTAGAACATGGGGATTATGAACGGCCGAGTACCAGGCCAGCTGTTCGAAATAGTCCTAAAAACGAGAATCTCTGACTCATGTACATATACAATAGCAGCTGGGATTGATTGTTCGAGTAATCCCTATATTTTATCACGAGGGTACAGTAGGTAGGCTTCGGCATTCATGTTTGCAACTCGTTCTCGCCGCAGGTCACGGATGGACTGTGTAGAGCAAATTATTCAGCGCAGACAGCTGGGAACAGGATACAGCGCTCCACAAGAAAGCTCAGGACACAGATCTCAAGAAGACAGTTGCAACGGGCCTCATGCTAGTGTGATCAACGCTGGAGTCTGTGTCCGTCGTGCACGCGCACGCGCACGCGCGCACTGCTGTGTCCAGCACGGCCGCTTGCTGCACACTACTTTGATGCCATCCATGTTGACACAGGGCGTTTAGAAGTGTATCAGGGCTATCCTGGTTGAGATCTGCAGCGCAGCTTTGACAGGGCCGTTACCGCTGTGCCCGAAGCCGTAACTTAACCCTGGTTATCCCCCGTTTCTTTGCTTCCTTGCTGCTCTTGTTGTCCTGCAGGGTCAAGACGCAAAGCACTCGTAGCAGCTGCGGACGAGTGTCGCATGTTCGGAAGCAAAAAGCGAGCGCACGACCGTCAGCCCTACAATGTCGCCATCCTAGCTCCACCTCCTAACCGTGCCGCTGTCGCAAATGCACTTTCCTCTGGTAAGTGCCGGCCGGCCAGCTCAACGACTGGTACCCATCTTATTATTAGATTTTTTATTAGAACCTAAATAAATTTTTAATTTTTAATTTTGGTTTTAATTGTAGACTTATTAGTAAGTCTTGGTATATTTAGTCTCATTAAGCTGGCCGACACTTACCAGAGGTAAGTTCGCTGGACACTGGTAGGGCCTTGCAACCGTCACGCAACCTGGTAAAATAATTCTCCTAGGGTTTTGGTACGTATTTTCCAGTTATATAACTTTCTCTCGTTTAGAAAGACGGGGTGCTATTGTCAGTAACCTGACACTAACACTTCTGTAGATATTCTTAGGCATCAAAAAGCACTCGGATCATTGGTATGTGAGTAACAAGGGACTGTCATAGCCGAGAGCTGTTGCTCGGTTCTCCCGGTTCTCGGACAACCACTGATCAATCAGCACGATATGACCATAGAACATCAAATTCTCGCTGGCTATGCCGCAGAGGGTGCTAGATATTCTGCACTCATCAGGTAACTCGCCGGATAGTAAATACAGAGGGGGATAATCTTCACAAAAATGTATTCTCATAAAGCCGGTTCATCGCGATTCCCTGCAAGGCGATTGGTCGTATCTCAGATAAAATACCGTATTATTATGGTGAAAACATAGGAACCGAAATTCGCGTATAGAAAGAAAACGCTTTAATTTCTTCCGAAATTTTGCATTCTCGTAACGTGGTTTCTGCGGCTCTGATTTTTGATCGGGAAATTGGATGTGGCTGCTGGGCGCCCAGCGGGCATTGCGGGCAGCTGGCGTTGAGGGTTGAAAGCGCCTTGCCGCCCTTGACTTACAGGCATGATCCTAACACGCTATCTTGGGACAGTCGTGGCAAGCAATCATAATCTCTAATGACAAGTAGTTCGGGAGGTTGCGGCGTCGGCATGGTGGGGCATGTTGCAAGGTGCCTGTGCTGCTGTAGAACCTCAACCCCACCCTCCCCAGAGCTCCCAAGCTTCCTGGATCGCAGCAGCAGCGACAAGATGCAGCCACTGAAACCCGTATCGATGAACTAACCCTGTACGGTAAGGCGGGTCATTCGCACCGGACCACCCCCGCCAGGGCGCTGCTCGCCGCCTCTGTAACTTGTAGAAGTGCAACCGAATTCATGAACCGATTTAGCTCCAATTGATGGCCACCCAAGGAGGTGACGGCCACCTCACGCACCTAGCACCCCGCCGCTTTTCTTTGCCCATCCTTGCATGTTCTAGTCTCGGACATGAAGAGAATCTTGCGGCGTTGGGGGCGCCTCGAGAAGCAGCACAATATGGAGTCAACTTAGCAGGAAAAGGAACGCAGAACACAGATCTTGCAGAGTGTCGTTTGCCTTCTTTTCAAGCCGCTGCAGAGCTTATGTGCATACATACAATTGCTCGTTCCTCGTCATGTTGGGTTCCCATCCAGACCACCTGTCCACCACCTCCTCCCCTTCCTCCCCCTAAGGATAATTTGTCTTCTTCTATCTAGAAAAATATCCATACTATACGAGATATTCTATCTCACATTTACTTCGCTATCAAGCCTAACCCTCCCTTATCTGAAACTTTTTTGTTCGTTTCTCCCTATGACTCGGACCTCTCAACACCAATCTTGCACGTCGGAGAGCAGTAATTTCAGCTCGTGAGTCCCCAAGTAGTGATGATTTTTCAACAATCTCTTCTCTTTGCCCGGCTATGAGCTTACTGGCTTGATGTACAGCACCGCAGTCAACCATCCCACCTCCATTCACACAGAGCGCCTTGGTTACAGCATGGAGCCAAACACTGCCGCCACACATTATCAACAAAGCACAAGTCACAATAATCCCAATCAGACTTACGACCATATTGGCGCACAGTTCTTCCATGCACTACAAGACGGATACAATACCATCGAGAATACTCTCTGCCGTCCATCCGGCATCATCACGCCTAGAGAGGATCGCTGCAACTGTGCGACCCGAAATTCTCCATCACAGTCTACGTCTAACAGTCACTTGACGGTAGAGAATCTTGCCACCCATGAACGTCTTATGCAGGATGACCCGGTGGGAAAGTTCGACGAAAGCATTAAAGGCGTCCTTGCTGCGGCGAAGTGTCTCCAACTCGCTAAATGCATTGATGCCACTGTCGGGTTGGGAGAGTTAGGGAAGTTACCAGTAGCGAGATGGGCCGAAAGCCCAGAGGATCCTTTCAGCAAGACTGTTGTACCGCAAGGGTAGTTCTCCAAACTTCGTTTATTATTATTTTTTTGGCGTACAGAGCGGGAAGACTGAGGTTGGTTTCGCGGTGCTTGGTAACAAACTTTGTTGGAAGCAAGACCATTAGACCCTATGCTGTTGTAATTGAAAGACCTGGCGTTTTCTAGATGAAAAATCTATAAAAAAAATCTGGATCAGCCACCGGTGTTGCGGTAATGCGAGAGGTCCGCTAAAGTGCCCTAATGCGTTTCAAAGAAAGGACAGCGAGCGACAAAACAAGTGTACTAAAAATAGAATTACTCGGTATTAGGCTTTTCTTTGCTTTGTCGCCGGCCTCTGCAACGTAACGGCGCACTGGTCGGCCGGCGAGGCACAGAACAGCTGACGCGACCGACACAAAAGAGTTGCGGGGATCCCACGCCGGAGCGGAGAACTGAGAGTATCGATTGGTTCGGCACTCAGCTGCAGGGTTCTCGAATTGATACCACCCGTTGGGAATGCAGTGGATCATGTTGCAAAGATGGTACTGCTTAAAGTAACGACTCAGTTGTGCCGAGACGTCTGTCTCTGCCGAAATACTCAAACTTCAAGACTGGGCATCAAATGTCTCACCCAGACAAATTAACCCGGCAACATGGGCTGTGGTTAACGGTAATTAGCTTGTGCGGGAGGTTTGAAGTGACTTAGGTTTTGTGAGTGGCTGACGACCTTCAACTTCGCTCCGCCGAGTTCTAGCCGCGCCATCAGCCTTACGGTTCCACCCTTCGGAGAATGTCCCTCCAGCCCCACCTAACAGAGTTTGCCGGACTTTGCTGTGCCCCTGTAGCCACGTGCTGTGCGTGGTGGTTGGTCTCGGCAAAGTATGTGGGCCACCTTGGCAGCCAGCGCCGAGGAAGCAGGCCACCCCAAACCAGGAATGGGGTTTGGGGCAGAACAATCAATGATTGGCGGGCAGACGAAGCCAAATCAAAGAGACAAGCATCCTGCTTGCCAGTCCATAGTTATTCCAATTAGCTGCCTCACTAAAGGCGAGTACCACGAAGTGCAAGCCTCTCTAGGAAAGAATAATTGGTAGGCAGCCGGACGCTGCTTGGCATCCTGCGTCTACAGACAACACGGCTCCTCATTTAGCTGTGTCTCTTATTCTTGGAAAAGTTACCTCTGCTCCGGTGTTAGCTGTCACTCATCTAGAGCGCTAGCTGATGGTGTGATGATACTCCGTTGCATTTTGCGGCGATTCTTTCCGCGCAGATGCGAAACTGGAACGTCTGCTACGCCGGGTTACTGAAGCAGTGTGCCGCGATGGTAAAAACGCAAAGGCTTAGTTCCGCAGCGCATCCAAGGAAGCGCTCGAAAGATTCCAGTAAATAATGCCTGGGAAAGCTAGACCGCCACGTTGGATTACCACTTCCAGGTTGTAATATGACGCTAGCTTTTCCTGGGCCGGCCAGACTGCGGTCGAAATTCTGCCTCACAGAACACAAGCCGAGACAAGACGTGTTGATCGTTCACATGTGCCGACCGCCATCTTCCTGAATGTTCCAAAGTTCTCAATCTCCGAGACATACTCGCCAGGCGTCGGTACCTGAGGCATTGGATGACTCGCCTGCGCTCGTGTAGATCGGTGCAACCGTACACCAACAATGCGTATTAGGCGAGATGCTACACTAACATTCTACACGTTCGCGGCGTCGGGAGCGGTGATTCGCTCACGTTATGTGCTTAAAATTTTATTGCAGGCTGCTTTTTCAGTGCTTTACAAATTCACGCCGTTGAAGAGCAGGCCGAAGTAACGATGGAAGAGACTAAAATTGGACGAAGTCTTACAGTACGTATGCAACCTTCGTGGGCCATTGACACGTAACTTAATCATGTCCGTAGGAGCAGGGTCCTCGTATATCATTTGGGAATTACGTCGGTATTATCTCAAACTAACAGCGTCATTTTCTTAGAATCTTTTAGTCAAGCCGAGGCACAAAGAAAAGGGATACCGATCCACGGTGCATTGAAAGGACCGCTTATCGTTCTCCTGTATGGCCAAATGAGAGGCCGACGTATTCATCGTCGTCCCGGAATGGAAAGGGCATCCTCTTGATCGGTAAACGGCTCGGCATTCATCCGGCGTGGGGGCTCCCGTCCACATTGGGGTTTGATCGTACAAATACCTTGCATGATGGCGCAGTGCATCACATGATTTTTTATATCCGCATAAAAACGGCTGCCTTCCCCTGCAGGCGTTTTACAGGCCCGTCGACAGGCAATCAGACTTTGAAATGGCCCCAAAAAGCGGGTGTGGTGAGTACTAAGCCTGGGAGAAGATTCTTCGTTAGGATACTCCTTAAAGGAACAGGTACCGTAGCCTAGAAACACTAGTAACCTGGTAATACTACCCCATATCCACGGTCGATATTCGATCGCCAGCGACGCCGCTCTCTTAATACTCGTCGAGCGCTATACGTAGAGCCTGCTGAGCGCTTTCTGCTCGCACTAGAATGGTAAGAATTGGCTGTGGGTTAATGGAGATATTCGCATTTAAATTGTGCACTACTATTGTGCAAGCATCCTACTAAACTTATAAGGTATATAAGTTGCCAGCTAGCAACTCTATTAAACCCCTAAGGGGGCTATTAATAAAGGCTTTAATAAGGAGTTAGATATAAATAATATATATAACTATTTATTTATTATTTATTGCTTAACGTCCGATTCGGATCCCTATTGGGCCCACGCGAACTACTCCTTATTTATATATAGGGAGAAAACTCCATTTAAGAAAACCCCGTAATCTATCTCCCCGCCTTTTAGGACTTGCCTACTTAACGCCTATAAGTTACCTATGGTACTCTACTACCTTACTTTTTAACCTCCTTGGGAACCACTACTGCCGTAATAAGCCTACGGACGCGCTAGTATTGTAAACTTTACTTTACTACTATAGAGTTATTAGGGGGCGCCTATTACTTGCCCCTTTATTTTCTATTACTATTTCCTTTATAACCTAGGACTAGTTTAGTATATTTTAGCTAATAAGCCACTAGGTAACCGCCTTAAGACCTTTTTATATTAAGAGTAGTGTATTATAGTTCTCTATGCTAGCTACTAAGAGTATTACTTCTTAGTTAGTGCGTAAGGGGCATAATAATATTACGTGTTTTAGTATCTATTTTAGCTAGCTATATTTATATCTTAGGCTACCTACTAGAATACCTACCTAGTAGAGCCAATCTTTTAGTCCTATTATTCCTATTCTTAAAAGTATTGCTATTATATTTTCTGCCTTTCTTAGGCCTTTTTAGAGCCCTTAGGTGTTTACCCCCTATAGCATTAACCATGCTATAGCTTAAGTTCCTCTTACCTAAGTTAGCCTTTATACTTTTAACTCCTATACACCTCTCTAGTGTTAGTCTAATTAGTATTATATTGCAGTAGATGGTTTCCTAGTACTCTTATATGCTCTACTTTAGCTCCTTTTTTTCTTTTATTATTATCTTTACTAGTCTCTTACGGGTCTCCCTTCCTCCTCTATATAGGCCTAGTATGGCACTATTTTTCTTCTGCTTTTTTAACCTATTTCTCTAATATATCTTCCCTACTTTAGGGTTGTTAGTTTACTCTTCTATAGGATACCCTAGGGTCCCTCTATAGTTTGTTTAGGCGTGTCTTAATATACTTTATAATATTAGAGTTGCGCTCTATAACGTGTCCCGCCCCCACGTCGCTATACGGCTAAAAAGATATAAAGTGCTTGCGAACTTGTCGCAAGCGCGGCGGGATCTAATATATATACTCTTACACGCTCCTTTTACACCCTTTATATTATAGCGGCTTTAATATATAATTATAGGGGGGGGGATATTAGCTTTATTCTTAAGCAGTGCTATAGCCGTTTGCTTATACCCGCCTGTTATACTCTAAAGGTAGGCTATTTAGATCTTTTAGAGTAGTTTAAAGAGTAATTTAGGGGGCCCTTTTTTGGTTTCTCCTATAGCCCAAATACTAGATCTATATATTATAGTTAGCCAGACAACTGCTATGTATAGTAGGCGTAACCTCTAGAAGTGTGACGGGCTTATATAAATACTTCTAAACTAAAGCTTGTAGATTGCTACTATACAAGAATACTAAGCTAAGAAGAAGAAGGAGAAGAAGACTGTTAAGGGCTGATAAGATATAAGGGGTTGCTAAGACGCTAGTAGTAGACAAGCTAATAGTAGGCGAGCTAATAGTAAGAAACAGTAAGAAACAGTACCAGATAGTATGCAACAATATAATAGGTGGCAGAATATGGCAGAACTTAGCAGAATTTGGCAGGTAACGCGCCCTAGCACCGTTACATTACCCCCCCCTCCTAAAAAAGCCTGCCTTTAGGCTTTATCCAAGTTTTTATTATTATCTAAATTATTATAGTTATCTAACCCCTCTTCCCAGCATTTAATCCAGCTGTCTAACTTGCGTAGTGGTCTAGGAAGGTCTAAGTAGGCTGGGTAGAAATCTTATAGCTTATCTGGAAGACGTCCTTTGAGATCTATCTTATACTAATTAGCTATCTTCTCAATATAGGCTTCCTAGGATAGCCATAGGAGCCTCTAGCTATAATCGCGTAGCACATGGATTTCTAGGAACTATTTTAGCTCGCTAAGGGTACTCATCTGGTATTCCTTGCTTAGCTCCTTAATTGCTTCTTAAGCTTTCTTTTTATCTATCTTTCTATAGTAGAAGACAATGTTATTAACATAGAAGAAGACAACTATTCCACCTTTTAGCATAATACACGGCTCCTAGGGTACCTCTTTAAAACCTAATTCTGTTAATAAGCTCGTGAGATTCTTCTGCTATAATAGTGGTAATCGTTATAGTCCGTAAAGGGCTTTTTTTAAGCGTAGTACTTTATCTGTCTTTCCTTTACTAAACCCTAGCAGTAGCTTTATATAGACAACCTTATTAAGATCGCAATAGACAAACGCGTTAACTGTATCTATCTACGTCGTCTCTAGGTCGAATTTTGCGGTAATCGCTATTAGGGTTCGGAAGGTTGTACTGGCTAATGTAGTAGCTCTTGTAGGTAGGTCTCCTGGGGCCTATTAATTTCCGCATACTACTAAGCGTGCCTTGTATTTCTGAAGGAACCCATGCTTATCCGTTTTATAGATAAACACCTATATTAAGCCAAGAATCTACTATCCCTTTGCGTGCTTCTTATCTGTTTCTTAAAATAACCTTATTTAATAATGAGATTGTAGGTAGGCTTATTAAGCCTCTTAGAACTAATCTTAAAGAGGGTGCGTATTAAGGTTGCGGATTAACTAAGGTGGCGGAGGTAAGTTCTTCCTATATAATCTAATATTATATATTCTACCTAATTTCAGCTTACTATTATTAAGTTAACTATTAAGGTTAAACTTCCTTCCTGCTAAGAAGGCGCCGTAATAGGCTAAAGTAATCCTTTTAGTAATAAAGTCTTCAAACCTATGATCGCCGGCTTCCTTAAATAAGTCTTTAACCGAGTTGTTAAACACCCCCTAAGTATTAAACGCATCTCCTGCTTAATAAGCAACGTCTTAATTAGTATCTTAAACTGAAATTATAGGATAATTAATGTAAAAGGCACATAGAGATTCTTTATCTTCTTCCGTTAGAGGTGGCGTATAATATGCATCTTTAAGAGCTCTTACAAGGTTAAGATCTGCTAACTTATTAAAGGCTTAAACTGGCTTATTATTAACGTCGTCGTCTTCCTCTTAAATTAATAGTTTAAATACTTCTTTATTATCTTCTAAAAGGACCTTATTCTTAGTTTAGATATTAGGGAGTTAAATCTTCTTAATTAGCGTATCTAATTCGGCGTGTAGATCCCTTAAGATGTCCATTTGCTTACTATTAAAGAACGTCTTTTTATTAAAGATGACGTCCCTAGTGGAGATGATGGTACCTTTATATGGGATCCAGATCCTATAGATATTAGTAGAGTTATAGCTAACGAGGTAGCCGATATAGACTCGCGGATCTAGCTTGCTTAGCCTTTTCTTTTTTTAGCTAGGCGTCTGACGTTATTGTATATGCCCTACAGCCGTAGGCTTTTAGGTGTGCTAGTTACGGCTTTCTTAATATCCTATTAGCTAGGAAGGTATAGAACCTTTTATATAGCAATTTCCAACCGTTGCTTTCCCATAGCGTTCAATCTCAAAGGTAGACTATATAGTTAATAACCTCATTCCATAGATTATGGGGTAGATTAGCAGCAATTTTTATTACTTATACTCTCTTAATAATTACACCCCCTAAGCGTTTAGCGGTACTGTTCTAAGCTTAGGTATATAGCGCTAAAGGCTTAAATGTAATCCCTTAAGTCCGTAGCTATTTAAGGGTTCTCCTTCTCCCTAGCTTATTATCTAATCTAATAGTATTAACTTTAAGGTTATACCTTAGACGAATCTATTAGATAAAATCTTTAAGTACTTATAGTATCTCCTTCTTCTTGCTGTACGTTATTATAAAATACGGGAAGGATCTTCCTAAGAAGGTATTGTAGATAAGTATAACTTATATAAATCCTATATGCGCTTCCTTAAGGTTAGTTTAGTTAATATAGAGGTTAAGACAGGGTTTATTAATATTCCGTTTTAAGAACCTTTGTAAGACCTAATGCTTAATTTTAGCAAGACTGTAGTGTTAACATTCTATTATCTTAGGGCCTTAAAGCTTAACTCCTAGGATGTTAATACCTAAATAATAAAGGCTTATAGGTCCTGGATGACCTAGACGCAGATACTATAGTTATATATTACCCTTTATATCTGGACGAATGTCTCTTAATAATGCTCTACGCTTCCGTTGGCGGCGTAGCAGTTGGCTTGCATTAAATACTAATAGACTTCCTAGTTGGACGTATTTGATAGTCTATTATCTATAACGTTCTTCCATTTAATATAGGATTGTGTTATCCTTCTAAACTAGGAGATTATTGTCTCCTTTATTATCCTAGTAGTATCCTCGTTTTTAAAGTAGACGGAATAATACTAGATTCGTATTAAAGTCCGTACAAAAGACAACGTCCTTAAGACGTAGGATTCCCTTGCTCTTGTCTGGTTTTATAACTTAGATAGTAATATCGCCGTAGCCTAGTATAGGCACCTCTGAGCTGCCGGCGATAATATATTCGTGTCTTAAAGCTCTTTTAAAGTTATAGAAACAAGAGAGGTTATTAAAGATATGGAAAGTGGTTCCTAAGTTAAGAATAGTTAATAGCTTTAGTAGATAGAGTCAACCTGTGTAATACAATTCTAGGAATATCGCATTAGCTTCTCCCTTAATTTTAACTATCTTCTTACTCTTGTTCTGTTATTATTAAGCTTTATTTTCTAATTACTTAAGTTATTCTACTTAGGCAGCTAGATCCTTATCATACTCTACCTTTTTACACACCTTTTTTATATATATACCCTCGGTATTAAATCCTTTAGGCCTCTTATACTTAAATAGATACTAATAGTTAGGAAGGGTATATCCCCTTATATCGCATGCCAGGCATTTTAGGATCTTTAACTTCTTAGAAGACGTCTCTTTAGTTAAATTTATCCCTGCCCTTTTTTAACTGTAAGATAAGCTGTTCCCTCTTCCCTTTTAAACTTTAGCAGCAATAGAGATACCCTCTTTAGGCTCTCCTATAAAGTCTATATTAAATGCACTCCCTCTAGTAGTTAAAGATGGTATAACTTTTAAAAGGGTTGCGAATGCTTCCCGTAGCTCTATTACTACTTTACGGTATTCTAATAAGTAAGCCTTTTTAATATTATTTGCCTGCTTGGTGTATATAACAAAATAGGTTTCGCTTATAGGTCATATTATATTCGCAAGGTCCATTAGCTAGATCCCATTGGTTATCTATAGAAGATCGTGCTTCTCTGCTATTTTTATCGCATACTCCTATTGGTTAAGCTACTGGGTAACCTTTGTCTGCTTAAGTCCCTTAAGTAATTTAGTGTATTACAGTTATACCTTCCTTATTATAAAGTTCTTTAAAGACTCTATGCCTTCTTTTAACCAAATTAGCTATTCCTTAACTATAAGGGAAGGATCAAGTAGTAGCTTCTTCTAAATTGATACTATGGATGTGATTTAGGTGCGTATCTATTACAGATGCTCTTCCTGTTTTAGGAAGTACTTTATATCCTAGTCGTAGTATTGTCTGCTGTTCTCGTACGCTTTCTGTTAATTTGTTAAGAGCTATGCATATAAGATTGCATTCTCGTTAAAATCTATAACTTTTAGATAGGGTGGTTCTTAAAGTAGACCTTCTTGAGGTGCTTCCTTGGCAGGGTCAACGTATGCCCAAATTCGTTTGTCTATAAGGGCTTATAGTTGCCATAGCTATTACTCCCAGTCTTCTGGCTTATTAAGGATAATTGTCATCAACAAACTTAACGTTGGTGGAGTCATTTAACTAATAGGTAAAGGAGGAATTAAAATAGTATTTTGTTGTTGGGATCGTTCTTATCGTTAGGATCGTCCTTTAACAATTAAGGTAGAATCTCGTAGAATCTTGTGGAAAACTCGTCCTGTGACACTTAAGGTAGGATTTCTATTAGAGTCTGCGTCTTAACGATGAGGTGTTAGAGTCTGATAATAAGGTAGAATTTCTTTAAATAATTAAGTAATAGCTGGATAGCTTCTTAAGTCGGCGGACCGGGCTTATAACTGTCACGAAGTGCACGTAGAGCAGTTCATTAATGAAATGGGTTGATTTATTAATGATCTTCTTAATTGTTGATTGTGACGTGTCTGGGGGCCCTAGGGCTTCGAGCTACGAAGAGATTTTACAATGCACGTGCTCCGTGCACGTGACTCGTACACGTGACCCACGCCTTTTAAGAATACAGATTATCTAACAGTATTAGGTTAAACCAAGTTCTAGTAGAATCCTACGGCGCTAATATAGCAGATATTAATTAATGGGAGGTATATAGGATTCTTTATAGACTTTTATTAGGCCATATTTTGCGGTATAGGATTTATAGTCTTCCTTAGCTTACGTTCCATTTTTTATAAGTTATCCTTCCAGTCTATTAGTTTAGTATATTGTCCTATAGTTCTAGCCTTTCTTTATAGGTGCGTAGGGCCTATATTCTCTATAGGGGTTTTAGCTGGGCTACTATTAACTTCCTTAATCTTTAGTGTGGTTGGCGTAACATAGGTAGTCTAGGGGCGGCGTAGTATATAGATCCGTTACGGATTAAGCTATATATCTTCCTTAAAGGCCTTGTCCCTACGTATAGCATTAGCCTAGTAAATAGTATTAATCTAGGGCCGTATAAGGTTTTCTATTATAATACTAATTTCTTTTATAAAGAAAGGGGTTAGGGGTAGAGTTTTAGGCCAGATAAGTTATCTACTCCGTATATTAAGCTATAAGCCTAAATAGGCTAGACAATTTCTTCTTAAGATTATATTATGGCTTTCCAGGTCCATAATAAGGAAGGGAATATTATACTGCCTTTATCCGTTAACATAAAGATAAATCCGCAAGATGGTTATAATAGGTAGCCCTATCCATCTATTATACCCATAAATAGGAATTGGTTTAGGTAGTTCTTTAAGGGGTATATTTAGGAATTTAGCCAGCTTTATAGCGTACTAGGTGTCTATTAAGGTAAAGGTATTTACTTTAGAGTTAGCTAAAGCAGAGGTTAAAACTTAATATCTATTGCGGAATAAAGTATAAGGGATAGTGTAGCTTCTTCCCCCAACTAGCCGACCTAGATTAATATATAACATATTAATCCCTTTTAACCCTAGAGAGGAGTCTTCCTCTAAGGTTTCTCTTTTTCTAACTCTATACTATCCTCCTATATTAATAGAACCTCGTCCGTTTTTGCTTTTATTAGGCAGTCCTTAGCGAAGTGGTTCTTTTAGCCGTATAAAAAGCAAGCTCCTTAATTGCTAAGGGCCTGTTTATATGGGTCGCTATATGTAGGTTAAGTATGCGCCAAAGTCGCGGTAGGACTAGCTACACGGCTAGCTACTAGGTTTATAGTAGGTAGTACGGTTAGTACTATAAGAGTTACAGATCTTACTAGGGCGCTATAGCCTATTCTTGCAGTACTTATATTCTAGTTGGCAGAGCTTCTAGTCTTATACCGCTTAGTATATGCCTTAATTCGGCGGAGGCCTTAATTAATAGCTAGGTAGTGGTCCATAAGTACCTTTAGCGTCTATATAGTAGTAAAAACTAGCAGTACGGCACGCTATAGGTCTAGGGTAAGCTTGTTAAAGAGATCTAGTATTAGGTCTTTATAAAGAATATAGGCTTAGCCGGCTAGGTGTAGAGAGCAGGTCTAAAAGGCTAAAAAGGTTTTTATTATTTTTATATTAAGGGTTTTATAATTAAGGCTGGCGTTCTATATCTTAAAGGGGTTCTTATAAATAGAAGATAGGTAATTAATTATCTCTTCTTTAGAAAGGAAGGGGTCTGCTAAGTCCTAGGCGTATTACAGACGTAGATATATTTATATATCCCCGCCGGTACGGCCAAAAACGTAGGCCATTTTAGCTTAAATAGTAGGGAAGTAGTCTATATTAACTTTAAGCTTATTTTGTAGTTAAAGCTTCTAATTATTAAATATAGGGTTAGTTCCATCTATAAGTAATAGGGGGTCTATAACCTTTTCGGACTGCAATAATGCTAATACTATATATTAGGCTAGGGCCTTAAGGACTATAGTAAGTCTTTAGGTGTCTAATAACTCTTTAAAGGGTATAGGGGTATCTTTAGTTTTAAGCAGCTCTTAAAGTTATTTAATTTTAGTATTAGCTGCTACAAGTTCTTCCTAGGGGGTTAAAATAGCGACTATTTTACCATTAGAGGTATTTATAGGTTTTACAGCAGCTTTACTAGCTACTATATTTTTTAGCATAGTAGTAGGCGTATTAGGTAATTTCTGGTATTTATTTATTTCCTAGGGGTTCTAGTCCATGCGTATCCTATTCTTAGGTTTTGCGTTCTATTTATATTCTTTTAGTTCTTAGGGTTTGTCCTATCCTTATAGTCCTAGTAATGTCCTTAGGGTCCTATTCTATGTCCTTATTCTATTTATAGCCTTATAGATATATTTAAGTTCCTTCTTAGGAAGAAAGAGTGGTAACGAGCTTTAGATAATATTAGCAACTTAGTTAATTAAGGCATAAGCACAGTAAGAGGGACGCGCAAGCCTATATAATTAAATTGTCTATAAATAAGGATCTAAAGCTAAAGAAAGGAAATAAGAAGAACGGAAACACCGCTTAAAGTTATATATTATAATCTTCTGGTTACATAATGGCAACTTGCCGCAACTTGCTATCACGTAACGGCAGTTTGCGGCGATCTGACAGCAATTTGCCAGTGCCATGACAACTAGTAGAAAATGGTAGATTATGGTAGACAATTATAGACAGTTATAAACAGTTGTAGATAGTTGTAAATAGTTTTAGATAGTTATCTATTAAGTATTTCACTAAGACATTTCTACTATAACTAGGCTAGTCCTATTATAGTATCCCCCCTTTAGCCAAAGGTTTAAAAAAATTTAATTTAGTTAAGAATTTATAACTTATTACGTTATAAGCGTTATAATATATTTTAAGTTCTTTTTAATTTTAAGTTTCCTACTATTATATTTTGTGGATTTATATTAGGTAGTGGTTATTTGCCTTTATATTATATCTATTTAGCTAAAGTAGGCCGTAAAGGATAGTCCTTATAGAATTCTTTTACTAAGAAAGGCGCGTTAGCCTTAATCTAATTATAGGGTTTTAAGGTTTATATTTTATATCCTTCCTACTTAATAAAAAGTATAAATTATTTAGATTATGTTTTCTATTATATATTATTAATTAAATTAATAAAGTAAGAACCATTATTGTTGTTAATAATTATAGGAGGTAGTAGTAGTACTTTATAAGTTATAGGATTATCTTTTAAAGGTTGTAATAAGCTTATATAAAACATTAGGTATATTTTTATCTTAGTTAATAGTTTAAGCTTATAGTTATATAGGCATAGTTTCTTCTTAATTTAGTATAGGCTTATAAACTTCTAATTAAGTTTCTTTAAGGGCCGTTAAGTCTATAGGTTTTATATATTTAGGTAAACTATAATACCTTCCTTAAAGTCCTATATAGGAGCTTATTCTTTATTTATATACCATTCCTATACCATTTAAGCGTATATTAATTTACTTTATAATAGTTCTATTAACTACTTTATTTAATTAGTAAAGTTATATATATTAATTAACTAAATCCATTTAATTATAGGTCCTATTATATTAATTTTAAGTTATAGTTTAATTTTAAGTTAAGGGTCCTATCTATAGGTTATATAGAGAGATTCTTTAATTAATATCTAATACGGATCCTATCTGGCCCACGCAGACTACTCCATTACAGGGGGAAAACTTATAATTTATAGGAAGAAAACCCTGCAGTTAGGTTAGGGGAGGAAAAACCCTATAAGCCACCTCAGTAGGATAAAAACCCTGATTTGCCATGTCCGTTTATAGCAGCGGCCCTGCGGGCCTACGGCTATGTCCTGTCCTCTTTGGATGTTTAAACTCCTTAGGAACCACTACTTCCTTTCTTAGCTTATCCAGAGCTAGGGTTTACTACGTCTTAGCTAGGCCTTGCCAATCAATTGCTATGCGCCTTATATTCTATATCTTAACCATCCCCTATGTGCTATCTCTTACTAACTATTGCTATATACGCCATGCCTTCCCCCCCCTAAGGCCTATTAAAGGCGTAAGGGGGATTTATCTGTTCTACCATCCTAATACTAAAAGACGAAAGTGGGATGTGTGTGTGTATACCTGGGTATCTTTTGTGCCTAGGCCCTAGTTACTAGGCCCTCTCTAAAGGCACTACTCCGTTAAGAGGAGACAAGGAAAACTATACGGGGTTATCCGGCTGATGGTTTTAGTAGTATTATGGCAGTACGGCGAGTGACCGTATGCTCCGCGGGCGATCGCCCTAGGGGTTAGGAGGGGCCGTATATTTGCTCGTTCGTTCGCTTACGTTCGCTCGTTCGTCAATATAAGGTCATTAATGCTTTTAACTGGGGGTCAGGGGATGTTATTAAATACTGTGCATCCATATTGGATTGTATAGGTGTCCTGGATAGAACAGTGTAGTAGTCGTCGTACTGTAGAGGGCCAACAGTAGTGGTTTTCAAGATCTTACCATCCGAAAAATTTTCACCACCGCCCTTAACGCCTATAACCACTACCAGGTCCTGTCCGCACGCTATGCAACGTCTCTGCGTTGGCTTTGGATCTGAACTTCGAAGACCAGGTTCGTAGCCATCACTACGTACAGGTGCAGAGTCCGGTTTCGACGGCCTCTATAGGTTATATAAAATAGCGTTATACCTATTAATATATTTATTATATTATTTATAGTAAATTTAGCTAAGGGCAGCCATTTTTCCCAGTTATCTTATAGGTAGGAGCAGTATATTTATGGGTGTTATTCTATAATTATATTTATAATTTTAGTTTAACTATTTATCTTTAAATAGAATAACGTATTCCATTACCAAGAGCGACAAACCACCAAAAGCGACAAAATTCCTTAGCACTACCAACCCATATTACGAATTATCAATTTCATCACTATTAAATAAAGAACCTACGTACGTCGTGCTTATATTAGATTCAGAAGACTCTTCTATATCCTTTTTACACGTTCAAGCGTTATGCCTAGTCTCCCTACAGTTTCCACAGCGCCGTAAAGCTAGTTAAGCCTTTTCTTAACTACTCCTACTACAAGCCTTCTTAGACAACTAAAGCACCGCAGATGCTTTAGCAACTACCTGCGCTAATGCCTCTCCATACTCCATTATACCGCCGTGCTGAATCCGCTTCTATTTACGCGCTTTTTGCTTAGTTATTACCTCTAATTACTTCTTAAGCTTAGTAATTTAAAAGGTTAGAAGTACATTTTAATAAAGTATTAGTTTAGTGCCTTTTATAAGCTAAGAGAAGCCATTTCTAGCTATTATAGGCAATTAAATAAAGGAGTTACCTACGAGCCTTAATTGGGATCCAAACTCGTACATATTACTTGGAGTTTTTAATTGCCACAGCGTCTTTAGTAGTAGGGGTTATGGTAGGGTGCATAATCTAACTTTAAGGTAATCTAACACTACCTGCGCGTTAAGAGGGACAAGGCCTAATGCCTTAAAGGCCTTATAGCAGTTCTCCTCTACAAACACATTAAAAAACGCATCCTTAAAGGCTAGGAGGAAGCCTTTCTTATTAATATAGAAGACCTATTGGCATGCCAAGTCCCGGACATATTAAGAGTACTTCTACTTTAACGGCGAGAAGTATACTGTCACAGTGCTGTAATGCTAATAGGCTAAATAACTACATTGTGGTATGAAGAGGAGAAGGAGGTAAAAGGGGGTATTGTACACAAATAGTAGGGGCAGCTGCCAAGGCGCTAGTGGTGGGCCAGCCAACAGTAGGAAACAGTACGAGACAGTACGCGTCAGGACTGTGCCGTAACAGTACTCCCCTCCCCAGAAGGTTTGGTCCCTAAACTGAACAAGTAACCTATTTTTGCTGCAAAGATGTTACTTCTACTTACCGCCCTTAACCGAGCCAATAGCGATTTTCCATGCTGGGTATAGAAAATCTTAATTGGTTAGCTTAACGAATAAAATTAGCAGAACTCTATACCGCCACCACATGGTGCTTCTTGGCAAAAAACCGACCAATTAGACAACTTCAACCGGCGGTTAAAGTTCTATAAGATTTTAACTACCATAAATTACCTTTGTGGTTGGCTACGGCCTTAGCATAACTCTCCCTTATCTTATACCCAGTTTGGGGGTCCTGGCTTCTTAGGGTATTGTTTATAGAACCTTAATAGTGCGCGCTCGCACCCTTTTAGGGATTTCTTAGGTTCCCAGGTTTTCTCATTGTGGTATTTCCATTTAATATAGTATATTAAGCCATGCTCGTCCATTTGTTTATTATATATATTAAGAATCTTTTTAAATTCCCACTTGTCTGTAATATTGCCGTCATTATCCCTTTTGGCTATCCTGCCTATAATATTATAACGTTCCTCTTTATTAATGCGTGCTTAACCAGAGATCTCTTTAGGGAACCAGAGGCGGACTTTTAAAGTGTAGAAAGACTTATTAACACAGATGTGGTCCGGGAGGTTAACTACAACTACTCCTCTATAGGCAGCTAGGACGGGCCAGGGTCCGTCCTAGTTATTATCCTACTTCCTCTTAGGCCGGTTGGTCTTTATGTTTTTAAGGCTAACTATAACCATATCATCCTTTTTAAATATTATACCTTCGTCTCGTTTTATATTAGCGTTGTCTTTATATTATTGCTAGGAGATACAAGCTAGGGCTTTAAGCTAGGTTAAGATGCGCTTAAAGTGGTTAGTAATAGTATTAGCTTATAGGTACTCCTTCTTTATATATACAGACAGGGCTGATGGCTAGGGGCCTACTAGTTTAACGCCTAGACGTGGGTTGTAGCCATAGTTAGTAAAGAATAGTAAGATTTCTGTAGTCTTATTAACCTGGTTATTTATGGCAAACTTAATAAGGGGGAGCCAATCTACCTAGTTATCTTAGGTAAAGCTTACAAAGGCGCGTAGGTACTTATTCATTGCTATATTAACAATCTTGGTTTAACTATCCGTTTTAGGGTGCTATATAGAGCTAGGGCTTAGGGTTACCTTTAGGCGCTAGTTTAGGCGACGCCAGAAGTCAGAAACGAATAAAGAGCCTCTATTAGAAATAATGGTATTTGGAGCGCTGTATAACTTATAGACAGTGTAGATAAATGCTTTAATAAGCTCCTTAGTATCTAGGCTAATAACAGAAATAAAGTGTCTTATCTTTATTAGGCGGTTAACAACAATAAAGATATATCTATATATTTTGCCGTTATAAAGGCACTTAGGCAGGTCAACGACGTGGTTAATAGAGATATCGGTCTATAGGCGGACTAGTAGTTTTAGTAGTTTTAGAAAACCAGGCGGTGCTAAGCATAGGGTCTTTATATAGAAGTAGAGAGCGCAGTCTTTTATAAAGGTAGCTATAAACTGTGAAATACCTGGCCACTAATATATTTAATTAAGGAGGTCTAGTGTCTTAACGCGGCCTGGGTAACCCGCAGGGCCCGAACTATATATATGGTGTACAACTTCTAGTTGGAGTTTATGTGAATTAGGGACAAATACTTAATTCCTATAGTAGATTAGGCCGTTAATAATCAAACATTTAGATTTATTACAGCGGAGCAGCTTCCTAATCTACTTGGGCCAACGGCATGCTTTACAGTCTTCCTATTTATGTAGTGCAGCTAACATATTCCTAGCGAGTTTGTTTTCTTTATAGGCATTCTTAATAAGCTCCTTAAGGGGTTTTTTCTTAGGCTCTAGGTCCATTACTACAATAAAGTCTTTAATGCTCTAGTCTTAGGATTCGCTTAGTAGTTCTTCTAGGATGGTAGGGTCAACTTTCTTTAGTAGTAAGACAACACGGTCTCGGTGTTATAGACGTTTATTATTAGCATTGGCAGGTACAACGCCTAGGAGGCAGCTAAGAGCGTCTAGGATTATGGCTTTAGTGCTGGGCCTATAGGTAATAACAAAGTTAAATTAGGAAAGGAACTCAGCCCAGCAGACTTGGCGCTAGTTTAGTTGTTTTGTTATTATAAAGGTCTGGAGGTTCTTATAGTCCGTAATAATTTTAAACAGCTGTTTAGTTCCTTATAGTTCGGGACGCTATTTTTCTAGTGCCTTAATAATTGCCAGGAGCTCCTTATTATATATTTTATAGTTGCATTTAGGGGCTAAGTGCTTAGCAGAGAAGAATGCGACTGGCTTAAGCTTATTACTTTTATTGGCTTAATAGAGCACTCTACCTAAAGCCTAGTTTAAGGCGTCTGTCTCTACTACAGTCTTCTTTATGTAGTCGTAATACGCTAGGACCGGTGCTTTAGTAAACGCTATTTTTAGGGTCTAGAATGCCTGTGCTTAATTAGGGCCCTATAACTAGCTAATGCTCTTTTTCAGTAGCCTAGTCATGGGCTCAACTACCTTAGAATAGCCTTAAATAAATTGTTGGTAGAAGTTCGCGAAGCTAAGAAATTGCTATAGTTCCTTAACTAATGTTGGGTCCTTCTATTTCTGTAAGGCCTGCACCTTCTTAGGGTCTATAGTTATGCCGTTAGTTAAGATAATTAAGCTAAGGTATTTTGTTTTGGTAGCATAAAACTTAAACTTATTAATATTAATCTAGAGTCCAGTATTACCAAGTCTCTGGATAATTTCATTTACGTATTTTATATGCTTAGCGCGTGTTTTTAAGAAGACAAAGACATTATTAAGATATGCAGTACAGTAGTTGTTAAGGGCGTTATGTAAAACATAGTTAATATAGTTTTAGAATATAGCGGGCGCGTTATAGAGACTAAATAGTATAACTAGCATCTCATAGAGTCTAAACCGGGTAATAAATGCTATAAGCCACTTATAGCCTTCCGCGATCTAGATCTGGTTAAATGCAGTAATTATATTAAGCTTAGTAAAGTACTTAGCACTATAGAGTGCGTCAAGTGTCTCACAGACTAGTAGCAGTGGGTATTGGTTCTTAATAGTAACTGTGTTTAGGCCTTAGTAGTTATAGTAAATTTATACACCGCCGCCAGGTTTCGCTGCAAGGAAAAGTAGTGCGGTAGCTAGTAAGGTTAATTCGCAAATAAAACCCTTATCTAGCATCTTATTAATCTACTTCTTTACATAGCTGAGTTTAGCGGGTGAGAGTGGTCTGTTTTTATAATATAGGGCCTACTTTCCTGGTATAATCTTAATTTTGTAGTCCTATAGTTAGTAAGGGGGCAGCTTATCTACGTTCTTAGGGAGGAAGTGTTTAATATATTTATAAAACTCTTTTAGTAAGCGTTATAAAATATCCTTATAGGTTAATCCTGGTTTGCCTTTTAGAAATTTCTTAATATTAGTGTTAACTATCTTCCGGTATAGAAACTCAGACTTAGTTTTTAGGTTTATTTTAAGGAAGTTATAGAAATAAGGGGGTAGTACTTTACGGGCTTCCTCTATTATATAGTCGCCTTCTATTAGCCAGCAAAAAGACCTTTCTAACAGGTTTGGTACTTCTATTAGGCCTATAGGTAGCTCCTTAAGCAGCTATTAGTGTTCTTCTTGTTTAACTAGTTCTACTAGCTCCACCATATAGATCCTTATCACCTTTACGCCTTTTTGTTTACAGAACTGGGTAAAATTAACGGTATAAGTGTATTTAATATTGTCTAGGTTAGGGCGTATCTAGTTCTCCAGTGCTATGGCTAGGCTAGCACGGCTCAGTTAGCCTAGGGGGGTGGAAACAAGGTAGCGGCCTTACACAGTACACGCAGGAGATAGGTATAAGGTTAGGCGTTATAGGGGGGAGGTCTCAATTACTCTAGTTTCAGTCTTGGCTATAACGCCCTTAGCTATTATATGTGTGGTTATATATACATACGGTAAATAACTTAAAGTTAGGTGTTTTATTGGCTAACTTAGGTTAAGCGGGTATATGCAGGGGACTTATAGTTCTAGTAGTGTTAATTTTTTTGGGAACAGGGCAGTAGTCCAGTCTTCTAGAATCTCTATTTTATTTACTGCGTATATTAGCTCACTAGTGTTAGGCACCTCTTTTACTGTCAGCTAATGGTATCTAAGCGTTGGCCGTATAATGCGTCTACGTAGTACTACTTAGTCATAGTTAGGAATATACTATAGGAGACAATTATAGATACAGTAATCAGAGTTGAATTTAAGCTCTAAAGTGGGGAAGTCTGGTTTTAGGTTATACTTTTTAAGCTAGGGCATTCCAAGAATTACTAGTATTAAGGGTAATAACTTTATAACATAGAAGAGTATAGATTCTGTATAGTGGCTGATTATTATTCTTGCTATAAAGTAGTGGGTAATAAAGCTAGATAGGAGCCCCTACGGTCACCGCGCATAAGTAAATTACATTATAAATTGCAGTAATATACCACTGATTTTGCAGTGTTTTACTACAGTTTTTAAGGCATATGCAGCTAAGTTTGCTATAAAATACACACGCAAGAGTTGCGCGAATACGCCAGAAACTGTAGTATATTACACTATAATCTGTAGTATTTTACTGCAGAATCTATAGTATATTGCAAATAAATCTACAGCGTATTACACTTGATTTTAATATATATTAAAGCCATAGAAATTTGCATTAGTAGAATAATTTAATTTGGATTAAATTACAGAATCAGCAACCAAGGCCCAATAGTGCAGCAGTAAGTAGTCTAAGTCAAAATAAGGACTCAAATCGCGCAGTCTCTACTTGCCTCCAAGCTAGTATGCAATTCCTATAAGAACAGATTAACGTCGGTAGTAATAAGGTTTCTATTACCGTCGCGCACCACCCCAACTAGTAATAAAATCCAATCGACTTTAATCCATCTTAAACGGCTAACTTTGCTATATGTTATAACGCCCTTTTGTCGGTTAATATTAACTCCATTAAGCTTTTTAATTAGTGTCTAGTTTACTAAGCCAGTAACCTTAATAATATCAACAAAGAATATAACCTCACCAAATAAAATAGGCTGGCCGGCGTCCATTTAGTAGCAGATCCGGTAACTATCTCAATTAATATCGCCCTGTTGCTAAGAGTGTTTTAATCCAATAACAAGATCCTCCTAAAGTCTGCACTATTTAAAGCCAATATACCCATTAAGCCGCCGATTCATTACATATTCAAGTTTTGTCACTTAAGAATAATTTAGCTCTAAGTAGAATTCATCAAGTAGGAGAGGTAGCCGTAAAGTATTTGGCTAGAGCACCTAACGCGGCCAGACAAAGAATCGGTGATTTAGGTGTTTACTAATTACAACTACATTTGCAAGGCTTGCGCTTAACTACGACTTTAATTAAGCCTTAGGCTTAATAATACCACAATATTGTTCCATAACAAACTACTAGTAATAGCAAGCGGGTCCTAAATCTTGTATATAGCGGGTAAAGTGGAGGGTATAATAGATCTAAACAGTGTAGACTTAAATCCTTTGGGCGTCACTACAGTAATAGAGGTGTTTAAAGCTTTATATAAATAACTTAGCAAGCTTACATACTTAACCAATATCCACCTCCATTATCTGCTGCTGGGTAGTAAGTAAGTATAGCAGACTAAACAGACGGAAATTTGCAATATAGCTATCATTAATGTATTAAATAAGCAGAGGTACCCTATAAAGCAGTAGCTATGCTTTCCATTCGGCTACTTTAAACAGATTGTGCAGCGTATTAATTTAACAAGGCGCGTGACCTAGATATCCAGGGATTTAAGGCCTTATATTTTCCATTACATCACCCAGTCCTTTAAGAGCAGCAGTTAATAAGTGGTAAAAAGGCCTTTCTTAGTAGTTGTCAGCGTTGTTATTCTTAAGGAACTTTTTAGCCCACAGCCCAAATAGCATTAGGCAGATATTCTGCAGCACGCAGTATATAATATTAGCAGGAAAGCTTCGCAGAAAGTAAATTAACTACAGCTTTAGTAATATACTGCTGCAAGCAACCCTATAGTTTGTGCGGATAGCATTATTATCAGCTTCTTCAACGTCGCTAATTGTTATTCGGAGCTCCGTTCGGATTGGCAGTAAACCAAGGCTATAATTAGTATAAGGAACGTAGTAGTGGCTCTACCTATATTCTCCCTAAATATTACATATACGGCACAGACTTTTTACATTGCCAGGAGTCTTTATACCTATAGCGTCTACAGCTGCCGGCGTATCAGCTAGTAGTATATTAGTTAATAAACGGTTAAGGTTATTAGTGCCTACTAGTAACCAGAGTTACCTATACACAAAGCCTAAATAAAGCTCTGCTATCGCCATTAAATATATCAACACTATACTCCAACTCAAGCAACTCATTAACCAGTGGCTAGAGGAAGCTGTCTAGGTTCTTATACTTCTTTTAACCCAGTATTATAAGGCTCGCGAGGATATTCTTAGCTTAATATCGTTGCTTAGGGGGCAGATTTAGGTTATAGAGGATTACTAGAGTCACCTAAGGTTATTAATAGCTGTGCTGGATCTACTAAGTCTATATACTATATACGAGTTCTTTCCAGTAGTAATATCAACACCGTTAAGTAATAGGTGCAGAGCAATATTATATAGATTACTAAACAGCTTAAGCTCTATCTTATAGAATTGACGGTATAGATTACCGTCAAAGACGTCCCAAAAAAGGCGTTAACCGTCCTTAATATTCGTGCTCTAGAGGCCCTCCCTATACGATTTTAGGATCCTTACCCGTTCCGCGTTTTGATATTGTAACTATAGGCGCTATATAAGCGGTATATATATAAACATCTTCCGGGGTTTATTGCTATTAATATAGTATTACGGTTAGTAACAAATAATACAGCTACAAAGCTTAGAGTAGGTGCCGGTATAGGCCATATAGGCGTTATAGCAGCAGTAAATTAAGCGCGGCTTAATTTTAGTTATACTATAGAGTCGGGCCTCTTGTTTTTAAAGGCTAGGAAGATATAGACCGCAGTCTCGCAGTATACGCCATAGCTTGGCGTAATTTGCGCGTAAGATTGTCTGCAATAATTCTATAAATTATAGGAATAGATTAAGCGCTAAATCTAGCTCCTTATCTATTAAAGGACAATAATATTAGCACTAGAGAATATCATAACTGGTTACCTGGTAAGGATATAAATAAATAAACATACAGGCCTAAAGTCATTAGCAAGCTCGTCCTCCTCTACCTCCTTAGTCAGTAGATCTAATATACAGCGTTCCTCTATATCCTCATCATCGTCATCGTCGCTGTTAATATTGGTAGTATTAGTGGTATTGGTGCCATGTTCGTCTAGTAGGTCGCCTAGTTAGTTAAGCAATTCTGTACCATCTACATCATATAGTATAAACGATTCAACATTAGGCCTAGAAGTAGTATATATTACTACACCACTTAAGCTCTGGAACCTACGGCGGTGGTAACTATAGGTACGGAGAGGGACAAGATAACCATTTAGAAAGTCTATATAAAAGGTACAGCAGCGCAGGCCTTGCTGGCGCTCATCACATAGTAGCTGTCGCAGCTATCAGGTTTGGTAATCTTAATGCATTCGCACAGGAATAGGACGCCCTTTAGGAAACAATACAACACAGCGCTAACAGACGCAGATACGCTGGCTCATAGTATAATGCACAAGAAGTTAGTATACAAGTAAGGACAACTAGTATTAAAAAGGGGTAACTTGCGGAGGACGGTGGGCAATGCTTAAAAAGCTCCGTTAGCGCTAGCACTAGCTAGTTTTACCTTACTAGCACTAGCTTAGCACAGACCGTACTTATATAGAGGCTTAGAAGTAAAGTTAAAAAGTTAATTAAGTTAACAGCTTATTTTTGTAGGAGGGTAAACGCAATAAATGGAAGACGTCCTCTATATACTCCTAGATACCAATAATTGCTAAAATACCATAGTAATTTATGCCAAGTCTATATTCCAAAGCATCCTCACAACTCTATGCAAGCATTAGCATACACCCTTAGTAAAAGGCCAAAGCCGTATTTCTAAATAGCAAAATACGCCACTAAGAAACCATCCAATAACCCCAGTTAACAGTAACGATAAAGTCTAATTCTACCACCCTAATACTCAATCGTGATTGTTCTATATATATATAATCGCCGCCATGTGCGAGTGCGTATAGATATTACATTAGTATAGAAGCAGCAGGGAGGTAGTAGAGGCATCCCTAAGCTAAAATCTTAAAAACTTAACATTGCCAAGATCTAGAGCCTCTAAGGTTTATCCAGTTGCCCACTAATTGCCTAATTAGGCAATATAGCGCTTTTCGCAATCTCTTAAAACTTAAGGCGCTATGCCATAGGAAATAGGCAATTAGAAGGTAGCTCTGCTCAAGCTTATACTAATATTAATCCAAAGTTAGACCCATTTTTATAAAAGACATAAAAGGGCAGCAAATCCTACTAACTTAGTAGTAATTTACTACTAAATCCGCATTAGCTATAGCCCTAAACTCAAGCTCCTTAGGCTCTTTACTAATCTTTACAGTCCCCACCTACTATCGCCAGCCATCATTAGAGGGAATTAAGGACTTGGTTCTTTACTTAAAATTTAACAGTAAAGCCAAAGACGATGTCTAAAATGACTGGCGTATCCACAACACATGCCAATAAATTGTTACTGGTCTTCTTAATATAAACAACCCTAATTTATACCAATACCAATAGAAGCGAATTAGTTCGGCCAGGAAGGTGCTAGCTCAAAGCCAGCTAATAGACGAATTTCCTTAGATAAAGGAGTTTAAAAAGAACTGGGCTGCTAAAGAGTTACTTAAATTAACATTAAATAATAAAATTAACAATACTATGCGCAAGAGGAGTAGAGTGCCAATATTAATAAAGGGGAACGGAAGGCGTTAGAGGAGGAGGGCAGAGCAATCTATTATACTAGAGTTATCTATTGCGAATACAACCTCTAGTAAGGCTACTTTTATAGGGTTATTCTGCGTGCACTAATATTAGGTTAGCAGCTGCAATTTTAGTTAATATATCTAACGGCAAATCTTATGCCGAGCCTATTAGCGATTCTATAGACAGCTCTACAGACAACTCTAGATTAGATAGTAATTCCAGCTTAATATCCTCCAAATTAGGCTCTAATACCGCGCCTACTCCGCCGCCTTAAAGTATATCGCCTGCTCCAGCTCCTAGGCCAACGCGCTACACCTTAAAGCTTGCCAATAAATCCAGATTGGCTGTACAGCAGTGCAAAAAGTGTAAGATAATAAAGCCTAGGCCTAAGTTTAAGAGTCTTAATACCGCCGCAATACTTAAAAATTGCCAAGCCTATCAGAAAGCCAGGGCAGCCATATTACCGCCTTTAACTACTAGTATTAGAAGGGTGCGAAAGCCTACTTAGAAGGTAGTTAAGGATATTAAAATTCGGCAGGACGTCGCCAAATAACACGCCAAGAAGGAAACTAAAAGGCAAGGCAAAATAGACCGCAAGAAGAAGAAAAAGGCGGCTAAGGCGCGTTTAACGGCACATCACAGCAGCCAGGCGTAGAAGGTATTATAATAGTATAATTTTACCCCTAGGAGACAATATCTAGATTAGGCGCAGCTTTAGGAGAGTGTAGGCCTTCCACAGTTATACAGATTAGTCTATAGTAGGGGACAGTCAAGTTCTAAAGTAGGGGAGGAGACGTAGTTAATAGCCATATAAAAGATTCCTATCCGTCTATTTGTTTACTATATTTCCTAAAGCTCTTTTAATCACCCTTTATTCCTTATTTACTTTCTTAACAATTTAATACATATTAGCCGCAAGGTAAAGATAGGAGGATATTTATATACGTATTTTTGGAATCTTACATTTACTGCAAAGATGTCAGCTCCGCTTACCGCCTTCACTAAGCTAATAGCGATTTTCCATCCCAGGGATAGAAAATCATAATTAGTCCATTTAATAATTAGAGCCAGTAGAACTCCACACTACTACCTAGATTTGGTAGACCATTCAGACTAGGAAGCCCTATTAAGAACTTTACCTTTTCGCCCTTAATAAACCTTAAAGACAACCATAATTAGCTAAAGCATAAACTAAGCAGAATTAATAACAGTATACTTATTATGTCTTCATCTAACAGACCACTGGTACTATATAAAGGAGCTAAGCAACAGATCAGTAACGTCCTTATAGAAGTTAGAGACTTCGCAGTTAATTAGTATTAGGCAGTGCTCATCCAAATCTATAACAAGATTCTGCTCTCTCAAGAAAACTACACAGATACTGCCAGTGTAGTAGTTAATTTCATTAACCATAATAACAGGTTGCAAACATCTCTAGGAAAGAACGCGTTCTTAATAATCTTTAAGGACATCTCTAACATTAGTAAGATAGCAAAAGATTAAAGAAATCAGTGTAATAAAACCAGAGAAACCATCCAAAAAGCCTAGGGACAGGATGTTCTTAACAGGCCGCTTAGACACACAGTCTCCTATTACTTCCTTTCTACTACCCAAAAGCTCGCCGTCCACCCGCGTTATAAAGTGACAGCGCAAGTTAATAAGGCCCTAATTAAGAGGCTTAATCATCCAGGACACGGCATTAAGAACACTACTTAACTATAGCCAGCTAATTTCGCGCTCGCGCCCAAGATATTAGGAAGGGTAATATCAGACCAGGTGGTAAATAAGCATAGTTTAGGAAGATACTTAACTAGCTTCCTTATTCCAAATAAGGACCTACCACCAAGAAGTAAGAGACTAACTACTATAGGACCAGAGGTCACTAATATCGGAATTAGACAAGCAGGAGAGAGCTTAGCTCTTACACTATAAATATATTCACAATATGCTTCTAACGTAATAAGTCCCTCCGCTTTTCAGCTGTTAACGCCTATTTAGAAAGGAGGCGTTAGTATTATACTAAGCCTATCCTAATAGGGGTCGCCTATGTTAGTAAACTCGCCTCTATTATCCATAAATAAAAGCATTCTTACGGTAGGAACGCTAGTTGGCTCGCCCCTACAGCTGCTAGTATCCTCTTTAAGAAGAAACCTAAGGAGAGGGCTTATAATTACTTACCCAGAAGTAGGAGGGCTAGGAGTAAAATTAATATTTAATAAAAACATCATTAAGCCGGGAGATGATATGGAGTATATTAAGGAGGCTATAGATACTATAGCAATACTCCGCGCAAAACAAGGATGTAACTACAAGGATAATATACTAGCTTATTTTAAGGCGTCCCTAAACCAAACCACCAAAATCAAACTAACTAAGGTTATGAAACTTCTGCATAGTTAGTATAAGGCGGCTAGTTCTAATCTAGAAATATATAAGGTCTGCTAGATGCATACACAAGCCATAGGAGAACATATAGGTTTGGCAATAAAGGGTCTAAACTATACCGCACTATATCACAGACTCCGTTTAATATATCACGCTTGTAACTAACTCAGGACCATAAAAACGGATCCAGCCATATACTCCTAGTTTAGAAAAGCTTACAGACCTCCAGTTCCGTCTAACTCCTTAGGACCATATAAGTTTATTTATAACTCAGCACCAAGGTTTTCCTACAACAGAGAGGCTTTGCTTAATTGGATACTGTCACCAAACAACCAACATATATGGCAGCAAGAAGGATCCGTGGTTTTAAATATGTTTAGATAGTGGTGGGATTCTAGCATCTCAGTAATAATTAATAAGGAAATACGTATATACCACTATTATTAGCGTCTAATTAATAGGCGGCCAAATTATGGCTAGTTAAAAACAATAGTCCATGGTCTCTACCAATAGCTAATAAAATAAGATCCTTAGTACTACTATCTCTATTACGCTCTTAGGCCTAATAGCTAGTGGCGGCTTATCTTCTACCCTTACTATACAAAGTTCGCGGTCAAGGGAGACTCCACAGCTTTCCGCTATATTAACGTAAACATTCCTTCTCTTATAGAGAGCGGACGCGGTGCCGATATAATCCAAGGGAGCGTTTCTCTAGATAATAAAACTAAGGATAACTACACAATTATCCTACCTGGCATGCATTATTACTTAGAATCGTAGTAGGCAGATCTTAAAGCACAAGGATTAACCAAGGGCGATAGATTTGTACATAAGATCTTAGATCAAGACTGGACCACTAAGGACGTAGAAAAGTATGCAACCAACTAGGTAGCTCAGCCATGCAAGAAAGGAGATATGCGCATAACTATACCTTACCTTCCTTATGGGGCGAAAGGACCTTTAACTAGGACCCAGCAAACAATGCTACCATAGTTTATTGGTATTTAGGACAACCACAATAACCTTAAAGTTACAGAAGGAGGAACCTGGGCAGAGCTAGCAGATGCTTACTAAGACTTAAAAGCACCACCCTACACGCCATCTAGACATGCTAACCTTTACGGCGTAATCCTATATCGCTTCCCTGCTGTAGTTAAGCTTATAGCTACTAGCGCCTTATCTAACGCCCTTCTAGGTAAACAACAATGGGATTCTTTAGCGGTAATCCATAACCAAGATCTCCTTCTTAATGGCAATAGGAATGAAGTTAGGAAATAGATACATTCCTACCGTCTTAAAGCTGTCAAGAACTATAAGGATGCATTCCAGCTTATACATATAACTAAAATGGAGCGCTTTAATAGTCGCTTATACTTCTATTATATTAACAATGGAATCGATCCTTTAACCGTTACAGTAGATCCAAGTAGGGTGCCCCCTATTGTTGCAGAAGGACAAAGTTATACGGAGTTGCCTAAAGAATTATAGGACAGAACTAAGCAAACGGAAGGACGTAAGAGAGCTATATTATCTAAGAGCCGTCAACCTAGTGCTTCTGTCTCTCAGCTGGGTAGACAAGAACGGTCTTATTTAACCAGAACGGAGTCTCCTTACTTACCATCTTAGGTTCGCGGTAAGGGCAAGGAGCGTATACAATCACCTTATAAGCCTTTATCTTGAAGATAGGAATAGAACAAAGAGTCTTAGAAGTCGCTAGGGGACAACGACTTAAGTAGGGGAGGTATATAGTGGTGTAATTTGGCCCCCTATATACAACATCTAGATTAGGCATAGCTTTAGGAGAGCACAGGCCTTCCATAGTTATGTAGATTGGTCTACGACCCCAGAGTCTGCAACAACTCAAATAGGCTAACAGATAGATTCTCTTCTCTAAATACACTCTTTTCTTCTCATCTTACTAACTGCTTTACCACTGACTGGTTCTAACTTTTTTACCAACTAATACCAACTGACTGCACTGTGCCTTTTACTCTGAGAGAGTCCGCCCTTCCAAAGTATCAGGGAGAGCGATATTATTAGTAGTAGGTAGAGATGGTAAGAGAGGTAATAAGAGAGGTCATAGAACCATACAACTCAGAGGGGTCCAAAGATTATAGCAGAATTCGGCAGAATTCGGCAGAATTATGCAATAAGCGTCAAGTCACTATAATAAAAAGCAGCACCTACCTAAAAACTGTTGTAATTTACTACAAGTTATATAACTTGGCCTGAACTTGGGTAGGCTTTTTAAAATTCTGCGAATTGCATATCCAAAAATTCCATAAATCTACAGTAATTTACTATAGAAGTAGTATTTTACTACAATTTATAATGTAATTTACTTATACGCGGTGACCGTAGGGGAGTCTATTAGCAAGGTAGAGTGATTTTAGAACTAGGAGTCTTTTTATTATAATATTATACTTTTTTATAAGTGAGTCTTCGTCTGCAAACGCTAGTACTATACTACTACTGTTAATAAGGCTTACTGTTTTAATAAAAACTTATAGGAGTAGGTTATGTAGTAAGGAGAGGTAGGTCTAAATAAGGATAGCATTCCTATTATTGTTTACTATTCTAAGGTTAAGTAGCAGCTAACTTAGAATAAGATTTAACTAATCTAGTAGTATAGATCTAATCCTTTTGTCCTCCTCCCTATATAGTTTTAACCCTTAGAGGCGACTTAGTCTAAGGGTTAGTCTTTTAATAACTAGATTATAGGGCTTAGCTAGTGGCTATAGTCTTAGCTAGTATATCCTAACGTATCAGTCTCTAACGGTGTATATATGCTAAGGGGTACTTCGCCAAGGATATAGCCGGTCTTACGGTTAGTAGCGGCATAGAGCACTTGTTTATAGTTTATGTACGGGACTATTGGCTAGGGCTATATTAGGGAAGGGAATTATGGGGGTAGGTCTCTATATCCAAACCCACGTCCCTATTTATAGTTGTTGTTTTAGTTACTAATCCCTCTACTAAAGAATCTGCCGCGGCTAGGAAGGGGTTGGCGCAATAGTATTGGAAGGGGATTTAGGTTTATTTTAGGGTTATAAGCATCTTTCCAGTGGCTAGGTTAACCACATACTAGGCAGAGTCTGTTATCCATATAATGTCTTTAGACGTTATTAGGGAGGCTACTACTACTACCGCCGAATTTAACGGCGTCAAGGTCCATTAAGTCATTCTATAGTGCTAGTGCTAAGGTGTTATTATTAGGTAGTATAGGTTGATAGCTACCAGCAGTACTTAGCTTAGCAGTATTTAGCTTAGTATAGTAGGCGTGGTTCTATAGGTTATAAGCAAACACGTCCATTTACTTACTCTAGCCCTTATAGTCAGCATTGTTAATTTTGCGGCTAAGGGTAAGGGCTAAGTCCTTTATCTTAAATAAAATATTCTTCCTAAGCAAATCCACCTTTTATTCCTTAGTCTTATTTGCTTTTATTATTAACTTATTAAGCTCTGCTTTCTAGGACTAGTAATTACGCTTACCTTAGTTCAAAGTATCTAATTTATTCTTAGCCGCTTAGGTTATATCCATAGTCTTATAGTGCTTCTTTATATACGCAAACATAGACTCTTAGTTAGAGAAGGCCCATTTATTTAGGTTGTTTAGGTGTATGCGTAGCATATTAAGGCCATACTTAATATAGTTATAAGCCTTATCTATTAGCATGTCTAACATATAGAGGACTTTGTCCATTAGGGTCTTAAAGCACTTTGCATCTCTATAGAAAACGCCTTAGATCTTTATTTCCTATATTTTAAAATTTTCTTGCTTTTTAGTTGGCGATCCCTTGCTATTAAATAGGGTAGGGTCTTTTACTTTACGCTTTTTTCTACAGGGCTTAGCTAGGGGAGGAGAGCTAATAGCAGTGTTCTTATTGGCAATAGTTTAGATAAGTGTAGTAATCTAAGAGCTTAGGCTTTATATAGTCTTAGTATATACCAAAGCTTACTATTTGTATTGCTTTACATATAGTTCAAGTGTCTTAAGGGAGTTAATTCTATATTGAGCTTCTTTAAGTTAGGACTTTACAGTCCGGCCTTTATTATAGACTGTTTGGAGACCGCTCTTAACGCTAGTTAAAAGGGTTATATATATAGAGAGGTGCTGAAATGTTCCTACCACATTAAGGTCCTTAGGGTACTCTAAACCACTCCTAATTGCCTAGGCAATGTTGGTATAGGAGGTATTAAAGAGGCGGGTAAGCGCTTCGCGTATATTCACCGACGGGGTATTCTGGTCACCCATTTTAGGGGATCTAGGCAGGGTAATTAAAATCTATAAGGCTGGCTATAATGCTAAGATTATCTAGGACAATACTAAGATTATCTAGAACTATACTAAGATTATCTAGGACTGTGGTACGGTGGTATTAGTCACACCGGGTCGCGATTATACTAGGAAAATAGAGATAGTGGATTGGGGAGAATAAAGATCGCGACGGGGCGCAAGAGGAGATACCACAAACTGTCACAGTGCTGTAATGCTAATAGGCTGAATAACTACATTGTGGTATAAAGAGGAGAAGGAGGTAAAAGGGGGTATTGTATACAAATAGTAGGGGCAGCCGCCAAGGCGCTAGTGGTGGGCCAGCCAACAGTAGGAAACAGTACGAGACAGTACATATCAGGACTATGCCGTAACATATACTACATCTAGCGGCTAGAGGATGTATAATAAATAGGGTGGCATACAGAGCGTAAGGATCTTGTTTTTAAGGCAATAGTCCTTAAAATCCTGGTTAAGGTGACTCTTATAGCCGTCTAAAACAAGTAGCTAATACCCCCCTACCTAACGCGCCTTTATATACGTATTAAAGTGCTTTAACCACTTAAGACTAAGCGTGTTATTCGTCCAGCCGTTCTTAGAGACTGAGAGCTTCTAATTATACGGTATATCTGCCTCCTTATACTATGCAGAGATATAGACACGCCCTTTATGGATAATAAATGGCAGGGTTATATGCCCAGCGGCGCAGATGCTCTAAATAACTATAACCCACTTACAATTGCCTAGTTAAATAAGCTTAGGTCAGGCACGTCTCTCTAAGCCTATAACAACTTTTATAGACCCAATAACACCCATCTAAAAGCCAGTCTTATTAAAGTTGTGCAAATTATTATTATAAACGCTGTACTTGGCTTTAGTCTCCTTAACAAGCTTAAACTACGCACTAATTACCTTAGGATCTTCCTGGAGTATTCTCTAACGGTCCTTCACTTAATTAAAGGCCATTTTAAGCTCATCTAAACGCATTATAAATTTCTTAGCCTATTGCTTGCCTACTAGCTTTCTACCACGCGCAGCTAACAGTTTATCCGCTATATCTGCTACCTTATACAGCCGGGGCGCAAATCCTCACAAATTAAGGTTAAGGATATATCGGATAATTATCTACTCTTTAGTTGCGATAAGCTTATAGCAATTTGCAGGTAATTTAAGTTAAAATAGGATCCCTTTGGCGCGTTTTAAGAGGGTATAGTAATTAACGTTAAAGGTAATAGCAGCAGCTTAATAGCTTTGGAATTGGCCGGAATTATAGGCTTAAAGGGCAAGCTGAAGTCTCCCTTTGTGTTGCTGGGATAACGTATTATTTAGTTAAAGCATAATAGGATAATAGAGGTGGTGGTGGTCTTGGCAGATTCTGTCGCTTTCGGTGGTTTGTCGCTCTCGGTAATAGAATACGTTATAGTTAAGAGTTATATTTAAATACTTAATTATTTATATAGGGCTTACTAGAAATCTAAAATAAACTAGCTTCTATAGTTGGATATTATTAAGTTAGGAAGTCTATATAGTTTAAAAATATACTTAATAAAACATTCGGCTACTAATATTATATTAATTAAGTCTATAGGAACTATATATCGCATTTTTATAAAATAGTTAATAACTACTATAATATTTATAAACCTATTACTGCTAGGCAAGTTAACTATAAAGTTAATTAAGATATCGCGCTATCTTTATATCGGAATTAGTAGTAGTTAAAGTACTCCTTACTTCTTTATATACGAGCTCTTTCTATATATATATATCCTATATACTTAAATATATTTTTATATATAGTTGTATATTATAGGCCAGTAGTATACTTATTAAATAATTTTATAAGTCTTTATATAGCTAGGATACCCTACTATAGGGAAGTTATATACAAGGGGTCTTGGTCGATGCGTGCGCACATGCGCACGCGGACGGACTTCGGTAGAATTCGATTAATCTGGTAGAACTTGGCAGAAGTCAATTAAGCTGGCAGAACTCGGCAGAATTCGGTCAAAGCGTCAAGTTTATCTTGTCGAGTGTTTTACCAAGACATTCCTACTATAACTAGGCTAGTCCCGTTACAAGGCTTTATATATCCGTATTACCCCTATAGGGCATTCTTATCTTTATGCTCTATTGGTAATTTATTATCTTTACTATACTAGCACTCTATCTACTTATTTAAGTACTTTAGCAGTCTAGGTTTGTTAGGATAACGGCTATAGAACTTTTATAACTTATAGGGGCTACCTATAAAATTCCATATAGAGTACTAAGTAGGGTCTATATTATGTCCTTTCCAACTTATATAGTACTTTAGTGTTTCTTATATAAGTTTATAGGCTAGTATTTCTTTAATTTCCTATTTATTATCGCTATTAACTTAAATTAGTAGGGGCGGTTTATTCTTTTATCTGGGTAATAGGTTATTTATAGCTTTCTATAGCTTATCCAGTAAGAATTTAGGGTAAACCTTAATTAAATTTAGGAGCTTTACTTTATATAAATTACCTCTCTTCTTAAGAACTTTATATAGTCCTACTATTTAATAGTCTAGCTTACAGCTAGGCCGCTCTATTCTTTAGTTCTTTATTATAACCTAGACCTTATTACCTATAGTAAAGTTAGGCTTACGCCTATACTTATTTACCTACTATTTTATTAATTTCTAGGCCTTTTTTAAGTTTATATAGGCTACTATCTAGGCTTCTTCTAAGCGCTTAGTGTACTGCTAGGCTTCCTTATAAGATAGTTTTTTGCGTATAGTTTAGGGTCCTTTTAGTCTTTCCTAGTTAAAGCTTATATAGGGTAAGTAGCCTATTTCTAGCTAAATAGGTACAAACCCTGTAAAGTTATAGGGTAAGGTTGCCTAAGTATAGTCTATTAGGGGTAGTAGTTTAGCCTAGTTATCTTAAAAGTAGTTAATAAAGGGCTAAAGTCTTTAGTTTAAATATCAATTTATAATCTCCGTCTAACTGTCTATCTAGGGGTAGTATACTATAAAGAGCTTTAGCTTAATACCTAAGATTTAGGTAAACTTATTCTAGAAAGCTAATATAAATTACAGCCTATAATTAGATATAATAGTATCTAGTAGTCCGTAAATTTAGTAGATATAGTAGATATATAGTTAGGCCGCCTCTTTAGTATTAATATTTTTATAATAAGGGATTAAAAATAGGCGCTTACTAAAGCAGTTAACTATAACTATAGCCATATCATATCCGCTATGGTCTATAGGTGGCTTATAGAAATCTATAAAGATATACTACTAGGGGCGCTTTAGTATTAGAAGTAGTTTTAATAGTCCTAGGGTCTTATCTTATAGGATTATAGATTTATAGCAGCTGTCGCAGTTCTATACATAACAGTTAATATCTATAACTATTCTGGGCTAGTAGTAGCGGTCGCCAATAATTCTATAGGTCTTGTTTTTTTTAGAATAGGCTATAGAGACCTAGGTATGTGCTTTAGAGGCCGTTCGGTTGCAAATCAGCTCCATATTATATTTGTTCAATCCGTGCGCCTTTTAGTATCATCCGTTTTGTAATTAGTGGCGGCTACTACCGCGGCCCATTTAAATATGTAATTGGGTCGATCGTTCGGTAGCCTCTATATAAGGCTCTAGATTTGGCTTCGCACAATCCGTAATTGACATTGGTGAGCGATTTGAGTGAGCCCCTCTCTGCTACCAGGCCTCTATCATAACTGCCTACTTTGGTATAGTAATGGAGCCTCCTCCTCAACCAACGCCCCCTCTGCGATCAACGCTTGCTACACCTTCGCTTACCTCTCGTAGGAGCCGTAGCAGAGCTACAGCAACCCCCGCAACGCCCGCGACGCCCGTAGGGCACAGGAACGCGCGTATAAGATAGACAGGCGAGATGGAGGAGGCGATGTTAGAAGGCCTCGTTAAGGCCGTTAAGAAAGGATTTTATATAGATAGCTCTTACAAATCTAACGGCTGGAAGATTGCTCTTAATTATACGCTTACTGTTACCTAGTAGCCTATTACTCTTCAGCAAATTAAGAGCAAGTATAATAACCATAAGAAGGACTGGAAGCTGTGGAAGGAGCTCTATAGCCTCTCTAGCTAGGGGTGGGATAAAGACAAAGGCGTACCTATTACCAGTAAGAAAGTTATAGAGGCCTACTTTAAAGCTAATCCTATCGCTAAGAAGTTTTATAATACGCCGCCTGCCTTCCTAGATCTAATATAGGAGCTATTTAACGGAGTCCTAGCGACAGGCGGTTATATAAGGTTAATTAACGAAGTAATTAAGAGCTCTATAGACCCCAAACTTCTTTTAGCGGCGGCCTTGTAGGCGTTAGGTTTGGTAGATAAAGAAGATAAAAAGGAGGCTAAGGAGACTAAGGAGACTAAGGAGACCGAGGAGGAAGTAGATAAGGCCTCTAAGTTAGAGTTAGCTTAAAGCTCTATTAAAGGCAGTTAATTAAGCTTACCTTTAGCTAAGCGCCCTAGTCCTTCTAAATCTTCCTTAACGCCGAGTTAACCTTCTTTGCTGGCTATACGGAAGTAGGCTATTAAGTAAGCTACCAGAGCCACTAAATCTAGTATAAAGCGCCAGTAAGGAAGACGGCGAGTTATAGAGGCACTAGAGGAGATAGTAGAGAAGGTAATAAGAGAGATAAGGGCTATAAGAGAGTTAATTGCCCAGAAGTCTCCTTAAGAGAAGGCCTCCGCAGAGTTTATTCACAAGTTTAGTAACCTAGATCCTGTAAAGCAGTTAGCTGTTTTACAAGCTTTTAAAACAGAGTCTACTACTAGATTATTTCTTATAATAGCTAGAGTTACAGAGCTTCGGCAAAGCTTAATTAACGATATTTTAGCTAGCAGGAAGGAGGATGTGTAGGAGAGCAAGCTTTAGGTAAGATTTTAGATGAGATCCAAGTTACTCTTTAGAGCCGTTATATATGGGCAATTAGTAGGCAATATAATAAGGGAAACTATATAGATTTCTATTACAAATACACATAAATCTACTATATATTCTTAAGTAATCGGCCTACTAATTACCTGGTAGTAACTCTCCTATATAAGCTTTATAATCTCATTACGTCTTTAGTTTATAACTATATCACTTTCTACCTCTATAAGCTCTATGTCTTCTTTATCTATAACCTTATCCTCTACCTTTAGATTATTATCTAAATTATCCGGTTTATTTATATTAATAAAGTTATAAACCGCAGCTAAAGCGTATACTATATCCACCTACGTACTTAAAGGGAGACTACACCTACTGGCCTTAAAGTACCGGAAACGATGCTTAAAAACTCCTATAGTATGATCTACTACGTTCCTTAGTACCACATACTAAAGATTATAGAGCTCCTTCGCGTTCTATAGCTATATATTTGCCTATAATTACTTATAAAGATAATATTATACACTGCGGTAAGGAGTTAGGGTTATAGGCGTATTAAAGTACCCGGTATCTGCAACATAGTATCTACTAGGTAAGGCTTTAAATCCTTTAACTCTTGCTAAATTAAGGATTCTAGAGTTATAAGCAGAGCCCTTCTAACCGGCTAGAATGTAGAGGAAGTTTATCTGGAAATTAATAACTACAAGAACGTTTTACAATAATCCTCCCTTCCTTCTATACTATAGAGCTTGCCTTATATACCCACTAGGTATAGAAATTAGTAGATAAGTACTATTAAGAGCTCTAATATAATCGGCAAAGAAAGAATATTGTTTAGGGTTATTAGTAATCTCTTCTAAAGTAGAGTTCTTAGGAAGCCAAACAACTTCCTTATATAATTTTAGAAGGCCAGAAAGGACTTTATATATAGCTCTATAAGGCAGCAAATTAATACTAGAAGTTTAGCTAGTAGGTAAATACTCACTAGTAGATCGTTGTAGATAAGTATTAAGTTACCTTACTTAGTAATCTATATAACAAATTATTGCTAAATATTATTAGGAATATTAATAGCTTCTTAGCCGCTGATAGAAGCTTTATGTCCTTTAAGTCGCTATATAGTTATAACCAATTAAGAAGCTTCCTAAACACCTTGGGCCTTATACGAGTCAGATTTACAAGTTGTTACTTATAGCCATAGAGCAACTAAGACGTCCACCTTATTCCTCGCCATATATCAGTATACTAAGTATAGACGCCCCCCGGAAATAAGCTCATCGCGATTATAAAGGTCAAGATAATAACATCAGATAAGGCTTGCAAATGCAATAGCAGTATCGCGGTTAGGGTATATAGAGTCGCCATATTACAAGAAGTCGTTACTTTGGCGCGTATATAAGAGCTTAAATTAATATAGAATATAGAATAGAGGCTCAAGGGCAGCATATTAAAACGGTGCCAAGAACCTTATTTTAACTACCGTATACAGTATAGCTTGCAAATTTAACGCGCTTACCGATATAGAGGAGCTCCATATTCAAAAGTCGTCAGATTTACCAAACGACAGCCTTATATTCAGATTTAAGCTCCATATCGGTTAAATATGGAGCCTCCATATTGAATATGAAGTTGCAACCGAACGGCCTCTTAGTAATAAGCTAAGTCTATAAGTTCTACTCCTCTGTTACTACTAGCCGCTTCTAATACTTAAGTAATCCATTTTTAAGGGACTATAGGCTGGTAATATCCTTTGCCTTTTTATAGTACTCCTATAGAGAAGGGGCCGTACAATTTACTTATAGTAGCTTATTAATAAGGTTAAGTTCTATAGTATTAATAGGGCATATCTTAGCCTTTATAGGGTTTGTATTTAGTTCTACCTATATTTAGGGATTAAGGTACTCTAGTTATAGCAGCATCTAAGTCTATAATATAATCTTTATAGCTATCTAGTTATCTAAGTCTTGTTTGCGCCTTATAAGGATATCTATATAATTAATTGCACCTAGCCTATATATAATTAAGAAGTGGAACTAAGATAGGATATCTGCCTAGCGTACCTACCGGGCTATAAGGGCCTTTATTATTATAAAGTATTCTAAGGCTTTATAATCTAAACCCACTTTAATAGGCTTAGGGGTCCCTTCTAGCTATATACGCCAGTGCTAAAAGCTAAAGATAATAGCCAGCATTTCTTTATTATGGATATAGTAGTTTAGCTTGGCGTCTATTATAGTCTTTAAATAGTATATAATAGGGCGCTATTCTCTATCTAGTTACTTCTAGGAAAAGATACTAGCTATTACGCTATTTAAGGCATTAGTTTCTAGTATTAAGGGCTATTTTAGGTCAAAATGGGCAAGTAAGGAAGCCAATACTAGCCGTTTTTTAAGCTTATTAAAGGCCTGCCTATATATAGCGTTAAAATGGAAGGGCTGGTCTTTTTTAGTAAGATAGTTAAGAGGTCAGGAGATCCTACTATAGTCCTTAATAAAGCGTTAGTAGAAGTTATAGAAACCTAAAAATAATTATACCCCCTTTATAGTCCGTAGGGGTGCCTACTAGTTAATTACAGCCGTTTTTTTTTAGGTCTGCCTTAATTCTGTCTATACTAATAATAAACCCTAGGTACTTAGTGCGCTTAACACTAAATTCTAACTTCCTAATATTGGCCTGAAGACTAGCTTTGCAGAGCCATTATAGGACTTTATAGACATATTCCTTATATTTTAGTTTATTCTTAGAGTAAATTGTAATATTATCTAGGTAGGCTATGTAGAAGTTATTAAGGTAGTCAAAGAGTACGTTATTTATATACTGTTAGTACGTAGCTAGTCCGTTAGTTAGTCTAAAAGGTAGTACTTTGTATTTATATAATCTATAGCGGGTCTAAAATATAATAAAATCCTTAAATATGGGGTCTATTTTAATTTAGTAAAAAGCCTAGTAGATATTAAGCTTTATAAAAATCTTAGCCTTATTTATACAGGCCAGTGTTTCTTTAAATAAGGGCAGCGGATATTAGTCTTTACGGGTTATATAGTTTAGTTTATAGTAGTCAATGCAGAAATAGAGTCCACTATTTAGCTTTTTTATAAAGAGAATAGATGTAAGGCTATTGCCTAGGTATATGGTAGGGAGCAGGCAAGCCGAGCATAAGTTACAAGGAGAGTCGATAGAAGAGGACGATATAGTAAAGAGTAGGTATGGCAATACCCTAGTACAGAGAGAGACGAACCAATAAGGAGGGAAGGGCTGTAAGCCCAAGGGAGCTTATAAGGAGGTGCCAAGGGCTAGCCAAAGGCTAGCCTTGGCAGCCGCCAAAAGATCCCTTACATTGCCCCCCCTTCGTTAGGGCTGGCCCCCAGCCCATATACCTAAATGAATTAATTTCTATGTACAAAGGAAGGTAAGCAATGCAGAAGCCTTGCTCATACAGGGAAATAGGGAATGGGGAGAAAAACCAGCTAAGCAGTCTTGATAAAAACCTTAACCTATGACCAAAACCCAGTGGGAAAAAAGGCCTATTTAGGAAGAAAAAGAGCGTCTGCTAGTGGGATAAGACTTGATCGCATATGATTAGTCTTGGAGAGACAATCGCCTGCGATTAGGTCTTGGCAGCCCTTTAGCTAATAACCGGAGAGTTTCTGGGTTGGAGACATAGCTCCTAATTGCCTTCCCCAGCCGTGCAATTAGTTTTTATAAGGAAGTGATGGCTAAATGGCATATACGCGTGTTTCCTTTCTTCTGAATTACACTATTATTACGGAGTTGTATTGGTAAAGTTTAAGCCGTAGCTTAAGAAGAGATTATATAGGATCTTTAAGCCGCCGCCATTCTTGGGCGAACTGTTTTATAGCTCTTAAAGCAACTAAGCAGCCTTAATAAAAACCTCAACCTATAACCAAAACCTAGTGGGAAAAAAGGTCTTTTAGGAAGGAAAAGAGTGTCCGCTAGCAGGTAAGATTTAATCACGTTTTAATTAATCTTAAAGCCGTAGCTTTTTTTAATCTAGCCGCAGCTTTAGATTAAAGCTATAGCGTAAGGATAAGCCGTTGCTAATTCTTAGGCGAACTATAGCTTTTAAGGTAAGCCGCAGCTTATAAGATTACGTAGAATCTCTAAGCCGAAGCTCTTAAGCGCAGTATAAGAGATAGATAGATTGGATCTAGATCCAAATCCAGTTAGCCTCAAATCCATTAAATCTATCGGATCTGGATCAAGATCCAAACTTTATCCATTCCTAGGGCACATTCAATAACTTTTTGGACACTGCTAGCCATACACCCCCTAAATAATACGCGTATACCCCCCAATTAATACGCATACACCCCCTACCTTATTTGGTTTAGACGCTTCCTTATTAAGTTAAAATATTACGTGCGTTTAACTTATTTGCGCCTATATCGCGAAAATCAAAGTGCAAGTCTACAAGGGGGTAACATCAATGCCTCAGACGCCCCCCCTGCTAGTACCCGTCAAGAAATAAGCGAGTCCAAAGTGACATAGCGGGACCAGGTTATTTTGTTTACCATACTAGCAGGGGGGGCGTCTGACCTATTCATGTTACCCCCTTGTATAGTAGCCAGTATTTCGCTTAAATGCTAAGGGCTTTCTATAAATAGATCTGTTCACGCGATTAGCAATTATAGAGCTAGTTATAGAGTTAATTAGCTAACTGCTATAACGCTCTATAATTATAGGCTCTTAGATGCAAAGTAGAGGTGTTAATTTAGGTCCTACTGGGTGTAGGCGTAGGCGCGGACAGGGCTTAGGCGTGGGTGTAAAGTAGAGGTAGCAGTACCCAAATTTAGTTTGTGTGACGCCTTATAAAGTACTACGCAATCTAATTAATTAACTTAGGCGCGATCCAGATTTAGACTCTACTACTTATACTATAACTAAAATTAAGACTTAATTGTGATGTTGCAGTTATAAAACTTATATGGCGCGTACTTTGATTTTCGCGATATAGGCACAAATAAGTTAAATATACGTAATATTCTAACTTAATGAGGAAGCGTCTAAACCAAATAAGGTAGGGGGTGTATGCGTATTAATTAGGGGGTATACGCGTATTATTTAAGGGGTATATAGCTAGCAGTATCTAAAAAGGTATTGAACGTGCCCTAAGAATAGATAAAGTTTAGATCTAGATCTATATCCACGCCACCAATGGATTAGGCGTGGATTAGTGGATTAATAGATCCTAATCCAATCTCGATCTATCTATCTCTTATACTGCTTGAGCGAGCCGTAGCTCTAAGAGATAATTACCTGCAATTAAGTCTTGGCAGCCCACAGGCTGGTAGCCAGAGAGTCTTTAGATTAGAGCCGTAGCTTTAGGATTATATTCGATCTAGAAGTAAAGGTAGTAGCTATAGCTTTAAAAGCTAGCCGTTAGTTCTTTGGATAGCTATTAAATAGCAGTTGGATAGCCTCTAGGGTAGCTATATTTCTTTAAGGATGTTTAACCTTCTAAGCTTTATTAGTGGCACTACCCTACACAAGTAAACTATAGTTGGCCTATAGAGTATTATAAGCTAATCGCGTATAATCCCCCTTTACTCTTGCCAGAAAGCCTTTGGATAGTAATTAAATCACCTTTGGGTCACCATTAGGGTAGAGCTATACTACAGCACTACTGATTGTATGCGGGTATACTAATCGCCTTAGGAGATAATCGCGTACAATTTATATAGCCCCTAACCTTTAGCTAGGTAGCTACCATCTCCTTTCCTTCTCCTAATCTATATCTACTACTGTAAGCAAATGCGATCTGCTAGCGTCTGCTAGTATAGCTGCTCTATAGCATACGCGATTGTCCTAGGTAAGGTAGAGGACCTAATCCGTATTCTAATACTATTATACGGATGCGATCTGCTAGGCGTCTACTAGTGTACCTACTTTTGCAGTGTACGCGGTCGTCCTAGGTAAAAATAGAGGATTGTAAAACTGCTTAAGGGCAGAGCCCTTAGCTTACTGCCAGCTACCACCCATAAGGGTGTAGGATTGGTTTAAATATAAGGCTATTGCCTAGGTATACAGTAGGGAGTAGGCAAGCTGACCATAAGTTATAAGGAGAGTCAATAGAAGAGGACAATATGGTAAAGAGTAGGTATAGTAATACCCTAGTACAGAGAGAGACGAACCAATAAGGAGGGAAGGGCTGTAAGCCTAAGGGAGCTTATAAGGAGGTGCTAAGGGCTAGCCGAAGGCTAGCCTTGGCAGCCGCTAAAAGATCCCTTATAATAGGTAAGGTAAAGGGGACCTGGCTAGGCTTAATAAAGCCCTTATTAAGGTTATTAATAATATACTACTTAGTGGCCTATAGCTTATTAGTAAATTGCTAGCAGAGGGGGCTATAGCTAAGGGTATTTTCTTTATCTAGCTTAATTTTAACCTTATAGTTATATAGTCAGTAAGGTGGGAGTATATTAGATACTACCTTGGAGAATATATCCTTAAATTCCTAGTATTAGCGGGATAGTTTCTGTTCTACTAGCTCCTTATCTATAAGCTTACTTTCCCTACTAAGCTAGTTATAGGCTAGGGCTTCCTTGTCTTTAATTATTTAGTTAATTTCATATAAGCTAGTTATAAAGGCAATAGTATTAGGCCATTTTAAGTTCTGGTAAAACCCTATAGTACTAATATAGCAGATATTAACTAGTGGGAGGTTTATAGGTTTTTTTACAGATGTTCTATAGACTATATTTTGCGGTAAAAGGTTTATAACCCTCTTTAGCTCCTATTCTATTTTCTATAAGTTATCCTTTTAGTCTATACATTTAGTATAGTATCTAATATTCCTTACTATTCTTTATAGCTATATAGGGCCTAAGCCAGCTGGCTTATTACTAACTTCCTAGGTTTCTAGTGCTAGCAGTATAATATTAGTAGTCTAGGGGCGGTATAGTATATAGACCTATTATAAATTAAGCTATATATCTTTCTTAAAGGCCTAGTCCCTATATATAGTATTAGCTTAGTAAATAGTGTCTATCTATAGCCGTATAAGATTTTCTATTATAATGCTAATTTCCTTTATAAAAGATAGTATTAGGGGTAGGATTTTAGGCCAGATAAGCCATCTACTCTATATATTAAGCTATAAGCTTAGATAGGCTAGCTATTTTCTTTTTAAGATTATATTATGGCTTCCTAAGTCCGTAATAAGAAAGGGGATATTATATTACCTTTATCTGTCTATATAGAGGTAAATCTATAAAATAGTTATAATAGGTGGTCCTATCTATCTATTATACCTATAAATAGGAATTGGTTTGGGCAGTTCCTTAAGGGGTATATTTAAAAGGTTAGCTAGCTTTATAGTACACTGTATATCTGTCACGAAATTCAGATAGAGGGGTTCATTGATGAAATGGTTGATTGATTGATGATCTTGACTTTATCGTTGATTGATGTCGATGTTTTGACCTAGGGCCCCTAGGGCTCTATGAAGAGATTTACAATGCACGTGCCCCGTGCACGTGACTCGTGCACGTGTCCCACGCCTTAGAGAATACAGATTATCTAACACACCCCCTTAGCTTTGAGCTCTTTGAGGTCAAAGCTAGCCACCTTCTCGTGTCCGTCAATGAGTTAATTGAACCGTAATCTCATCTGAATCCTTTTATCTTGCTCTAATACCGTCCCTTAGGTCCTCTAGTTGCTTCTCCTTATCTAGCTGCTCCTTAATATCCACCATCCCGATTATATTAACGAAACTTTAAAACCTCTGCTTGGGTAGGGCCTTTGTAAGTCCATTAGCAATTATCTCCTTTATTGCTGTCTATTGAAATCGTACTCGTCTTATTGCGTATTCCTGACGTAGCTAGTATTAATAGATATTAACGTGTTAGAGCTTCGTGATTAGCTTTACTATATCTTCTATAATTAGTTAGAGCGTCTGGGTGTTGTTGCATTTAATAATTAAGGGCTCATTTAGGCGTAATGTTATTGCGTTAAACAGCCTACTGGTAAAGATAGCTTCCTTTACTGTTTATAATAGGGCTAACAACTCGGCTTCTGTGCTTAACGTTGTAACTGTACCCTACTTATTTACTCTCCAGGCGATTGGCCCCCTAAATAGCTTTATAATGTATTCTTGTGAGCTCTTTCTGTCGACGGAGTTGTCCGCGAATGATGCATCGCTGGTATAGATAAATAATTGCGCTTTACCTCTACCGTCTCTTCCGTCGTCTTGTCCTTTATCGCGTATTTCTTTGTCTTTCCCTCTACCGTTTATTCCTTCCTTATCTCCTCTATAGCAGATTGCTCTGCTTCTCGTGCTATATAGGTATTGGATAACTCTGTCTACCACTTAATAATGCTTTTGGCTTGGGTCCTAATTGAACCTTGCTAGCCTTAATACTGCAAACGCAATATCCGGACGCGTTATAGTGGCTGCATAGAGTACTAAACCCAATTTTCTCTGATATAGCATTGTAGAGGCTGGTAGGGATATAGGGCGGACTAATAGGTCTGTATTGGGGGATGGACGCGTCAGACAGATCAATTGGTGATTAGTAGGGAGGAGTTTAGATTCTGCTATAGGAGTGTCTAGAAGACGCCCTATAAGATCTATCTTATACTGATTAGCTATCTTCTTAATATAGGCTTTCTGGGATAGCTATAGGAGCCTCTAGCTATAATTGCGTAGTATGTGGATTCCTAGGAACCATTTTAGCTCGCTAAGGGTACTTATCTAGTATTCCTTATTTAGCTCCTTAATTACTTCTTAAGCTTTCTTCTTATCTGTTTTTTGGTAGCAGAAGACAATATCGTTGATGTAGAAGAAGACGACTATTCCACCTTTTAGTATAATATATGGCTCTTAAGGTACCTCTTTGAAACCCAATTCGTTTAACGAGCTTGTAAGATTTTTCTGCCATAATAGTGGTGATTGTTGTAGTCCGTATAGGGCTTTTCTTAAGCGTAGTGCTTTGTCTGTCTTTCCTTTGTTAAACCCTGGCGGTAGCTTTATATAGACGACCTTGTTAAGATCGCAATGGACAAATGTATTAACTGTATCTATCTGTGTCGTCTCTAGGTCGAATTTTGCGGTAATTGCTATAAGTATTCGGAAGGTCATACTAGCTAATGTAGTAGCTCTTATAGGTAGGTCTCCTGGGGCCTATTAATTTCCGCAGACTACTAATCGTGCCTTATATTTCTGGAGAAATCTATACTTATCTGTCTTGTAGACAAACACCTATATTAAGCTAAGGACCTGCTATCCCTTTATGTACTTCTTATCTATTTCTTAAAACGACCTTATTTAATAATGGGATTAGAGGTAAGCTTGTTAAGCTTCTTAGAACTGATCTTAAAGAGGATGCGTATTAAGGTCGCGGATCGACTAAGGTGGCGGAGGTAAGTTCTTCCTATGTAATCTAATATCGCGTATTCTGCCTGATTTTAGCTTGCTATTGTTAAGTTAACTATTAAGGTTAAACTTCCTTCCTGCTAAGAAGGCGCCGTGATAGGCTAATGTAATTCTTTTGGTAATAAAGTCTTTAAACCTGTTATTGCAGACTTCCTTAAATAAGTCCTTGATAGAGTTATTAAACACCCCTTAAGTGTAAAACCTGTCTTCTACTCGGCTGATGATGTCCTAATTAGTACCTTGTATATCTAACTTCGTAGGATACTTAACGTGAAAGGCATATAGAGATTCTTCGTCTTCTTCTATTAGAGGTGGCGTATAATATATATCTTTAAGAGCTCTTATAAGCTTAAGATCTGCTAACTTATTAAAGGTTTAAACTAGCTTATTAACGTTGTTGTCTTCCTCTTAAATTAACGGTTTAAATACTTCTTTGTTGTCTTCTAGAAGGACCTTATTCTTGGTTAGGGTATTAGGGAGTTAAATCTTCTTAATTAGCGTGTCTAACTTAGCGTGTAGGTCCATTGAGATGTCTATTTACTTGCCGTTAAAGAACGTCTTCTTGTTAAAGATGACGTCCCTAGTAGAGATAATGATACCTTTATGTAGGATCTAGATCCTGTAGATATTGGTAGAGTTATAGCCAACGAGGTAGCCGATATGGGCTCGCGGATCTAGCTTGCTTAGCCTTTTCTTCTTTAGCTGGGCGTCCGATGTTATCGCGTACGCCCTACAGCCGTAGGCTTTTAGGTGCGCTAGTTGCGGCTTTCTTGACCTATTAGCTAGGAAGGTATAGAACCTCTTATAGGGCGATTTCCAACCATTGCTTTCCCGTGGCGTTCGATCTTGAAGGTAGACTATATAGTCAACTATCTCTTTCTATAGATTGTGTGGTAGATTGGCAGCAATTCTTATTATATATGCTCTCTTAATAATTACACCCCCTAAGTGTTTGGCGGTACCATTTTAAGCTTAGGTATAAGGCGCTAAAGGCTTAAATATAATCCCTTAGGTCTATAGCTATTTAAGGGTTCTCCTTCTCCCTAGCTTGTTGTCTAATCTAATAGTATTAACCTTAAGGTTATACCTTAGACGAATCCATTAGATGAAATCTTTAAGCACTTATAGTGTCTTCTTCTCTTCGCTATGCGTTATTATAAAATACGGGAAGGTTCTCCCTAAGAAGGTGTTATAGATAAACATAACTCGTATAAATCTAGCATGCGCTTCCTTAAGGTTAGTCTAGTTAATATAGAGGTTAAGATAAGGTTTATTAATATTCCGTTTTAAGAACCTTCTTAAGACCTGACGCTTGATTTTGGCGAGACTGCAATATTAACATTCCGTTGTCTTTGGGCCTTAAAGCTTGACTCCTAGGGCGTTAAGACCTAAATAATAAAGGCTTATAGGTCCTAGATAACCTAGACGCAGATGCTATAGATATACATTACCTTTTAAATCTAGATAAGCGTCTCTTAACGATACTCTACGCTTCCGTTAGCGGTATAGCAGTTGGCTTGTATTAAATGCTAATTAACTTCCTAGTTAGACGTATTTGATAGTCTATTATCCGTAATGTTCTTCTATTTAATATAGGATCGTGTCATCCTTTTAAACTAGAAGATTATTGTCTCCTTTATTGTCCTAGTAGAACCCTTATTTTTGAAGCAGATAGAACGACACTAGATTTGTATTAAAGTCTGTATAAAAGGCAACGTCCTTAAGACGTAGGGTTCCCTTACTCTTATCTGGTTTTGTGATTTGGATAGTGACATCGCTATAGCCTAGTATGGGCACTTCTTATAACGGAACCTTGTAGTAGGAACTATGGTGGGTTCTGTTAATGGGCTGGGTATATAGGTAAGAACAAAATCAACAACGTAATAATAACTGGTAGAGTGGTTGCCCAACAGATTAACTCCAATTATATTCTAAGATTTACTACAAAGAGAGAACTATCTGGGTAGAGACTATAGTCCTTTAAATACACAACCATACTCCTAAGAAATCCCTTTGCTCTATTTACTCTGTCTACTCTATTTACTCTATCCCACAGATTATACAGATTATACAGATTATATAGATCACACTATGTAACCTCAGCTACTATTCCTCGTCACATGGTTCTACTAGATCTATCCTAGACTATACCTATATTAACTAACTAGCTTCCTGCAACTCTTCTCCAAGTAGTTATAATATTGTACTTAAAGCGTCCGTAATACCATCTCCCTCCTCTTTATCTTTATCCTTAAAGATTCCTAATATCTCCAAGTTATCCACTAGAGGTGTGATGTCTATTTAATCAGTCTGGTTAATATCTATACTTATTATGCCTAAAGCTCCTTCTTCTTCTTCAACCCTTTGTTGTGCGCATACGGTTTCCTCTATACTATTACTGGGTGAGGTAATGCCGTCTCCATGTTCTTATTATGCGAAAGAGGGGTTGGTCTGTGTTGCGCTAGCAAGTCCTACTACTTAACAACCTTCCTCTTGTTTGGAGTGCACTAAGGCAAACATTTGTTTATCTTGCAACGTTTGCTCTATCTCTAACGCTAAGTGTACGCGTCCTATGACTCTTAACAGTCTTTAAGTTCCCTAAGTAACTTATTATAGGGTCTTATGTTTAATCTACCGCTATAAAACTTAACGCTAAGCTCTCTAGTGCCTTAGGCGAGATTTGTTATCTCTAGGACAAAGACTATGCTTATGCTGAGCGGGTAAGAGATGAGGAGCGTTATACCCTTAAAGCTCATGCCTCTGCTTATGCTCGTCTGCTTCATCTTAAGAAAGTGCGTAAGAAGGTTCGTTTTAAGGAGTAGAAGCTAGTTTAATAGGGTTTGTCTAAGCTGGGTGATAAAAGAATTAACTCTCCTCCTGCAAGGGAAACAACTCTAAGTAGCTTAGCAATTGCTCCTCTTAGGTCCCCTTTAGGTGACTTATTCTTTGGCGATCCTTCCTTGTTAATACTACCTAACCTGCTTTCTTCTAATACTCCTATACCTTTCCCATAGCGTTCTCTAGGTTGCTTAGTAGTTCCTAGGTAATCTTACTATAGCCTATCTACTTTACTTTATACTATGTTTTGTTATCTACATCCTTATAACTAATAATCTTTAAAACTTACTATTTGTCTTTCTTCTGTCCTCTATACGTGTCTGCCTTATAGACTGGCGGCTTAATATTTCCGTGTACTGGTTCTAGCATTGCGACATACTATATAGGGTAGATTTTTATTTTGGCTAGTAGGTTTAACTTATATATAACTAATAAAATTCTTTACTTAATTTTAAAAGGTCCTAGTCTAATATAGTCCAACTTCTTGCTTGGTCGTTGACTTTTAAAATTTTTGTATAGTAGCCACACTTTATCCCCCTCCTTAAGATCTGGTCCCTTAGATCTCTTAGCATTATAGTACCTTTTTATTTATTCTTATACTAGTTTAGCTATTTCTTTAAGGTTTATATAAAGATTTATTAACATCTCTATTCTTTACTTAGCTGTGCTACTCGTCTTTTTTGCTTAATATGGCGATAACGATGTTCTTAGCTCGTATCCGTAATTTGCCTTAAATAGTAATGTTCTCATTCCTTCTTGTGGTGTTACATTGTATATAAACTGTGTAACTAATAGTAACAATACCCAATTATTCTGTGCGTGATTAATATAATACCTTAGATACTACTCTAGTGTCTAGTTTAGTCTTTCCGTTTATCCATCCGTCTGCAGATAATATGCTATAAATGTTGCTGCGCGAACCCCTTGTTCTGCTAGAAACACTTCCTAAAATACTGCTATAAATCTTGGATCTCTATCCAATATAATCTTATTTAGTGCTCTATGTCTTGTAAATACTTCTTTTATATAGATTCTAGCGATATCTTCTACTAATATCTCTTTAGTGCACGCTATAAAGTATCCCTACTTTATTAGCTTATCCACTATTACTAAAATTGCGTTATAATCTTGTCCTATAATAGGATCTCTTAACTTTAGTAACTTAATAATAAAGTCCTATAATATAACCTCCTATAGTCTTTCTGGTGTCTTAATAGGTTATAGCCCTCCGTACGGCTTATGCCTTATTAGTTTGTTTTTTTAGCAATCTGGATATTCCTTTATAACTTATCTTACTAGTCCCCAGATTTCTTAAACAATATACTCCTCTTAAAGTCTTAACACTAAGCCTATAGCTCCGTTATATTCTTATGTTATTCCCTTATAGAATTCCTTAACAAACTCTTCTATAATAGACTTAGGTATATATATTGCTTCTCTGTTTATATATTGCTCTAAGTCTGGATCCTCTGCCTATGCTTCTTAGATCTTCTATATCTACTTACTTTCTAGTAACTTATGGATCTGACTTTCCTTAGTTGCTATAATCTTTGGATAATTGTACCTAATTAATCCGTCTTGATCCTTTTGCAATAAAGCTCCCAATAGCTTTTTATTGCTTTATAGTTTAGCCTTCCTACTTAGAGTATCTGCTTATGTATTATCTGTACCCTTAGTATGCTGAATTTCGAAATAGTATTCTATAAGTATTTCCGCCCATCTAACCTATCTTTGGTTGAGTTCCTTTGTTATTAGGAATTCTATAAGGTTCTTATAGTCCATTTTTACCATAAACGGTTTTTCTGTGCCTTATAAGAATGCTCTTTATTTTTTAAGTGTTATAACTATACCTAACAACTCCTTGTTATAGATATTATAGTTTAACTCTAGTGGTGTTATCTTCCGACTATAATATGCCACTAGGTGCCATCCATCTTAATATTTCTATAGGAAGTACGCTCCTAGTGTAAAGTCTAATATATTTGTTTTTATAACCGTCTCTAAATCTAGTTAATAGATCTTAAGAACTGGCTCTTAGGTAAATAACTCTTTGACTTTCTTAAATAGTGCTTATTATTCCTTTCCCTATACCCACAGTTCTTCTTTCTTGGTTAACTATGTAAATAGCTTAATGTCCTGTAACTATTGCGCTATAAACCTTCTATAGTAATTACAAAACCCTAGGAACGATTTTAACTGTATAACGTTCTCTAGTTCTTGCCAATTTACTATAGCCTCGATCTTCTTTGGATCTATACTAAGTTGGCCTAGTTTAATAATAAATCTAACGAAATCGGTCTTCTAGGTAAAGAACTCGTATTTCTTAATTGCTACTAGCATCTATTCTTCCTGTAGTCTCTTTAAGACCTATTTAATGTGTTTTCTGTGCTCTTCCTTACTTTCTAAGTAGATAATAATGTTATTAAGGTATGCTATAACAAATTTATCTAGGTGTTTACCTAATATACTATTGATTTGCTTCTAGAATGTTGCTGGTATATTTATAAGCCTAAATTGCATAACTAATAGCTTATATAGTCCTTTCTTTGACCTAAAGGCTGCCTTTTACTTATTGCCTTCCTTAATTCTAATCTAATGGTACGCCTATTTTAGATCTATCTTTGTAAAGATCTTCACGTTGCCTATCCTGTTTTAGATTTCGCTAATTAAGGGTAAAGGATACCTATCCTTCCTAGTAATACTGTTTAACTATCTATAGTCTATACACATCCTAAGTTTTCTGTTTTTCTTTGGGATGAATAGTACTGGATATTCTATTAATAACTGCGATGGTCTAATGTATCCCTTTTATAAGTTCTCCTGGATAAACTCCTTAAGCGCTACTAACTCTGTTTTAGTAAGCTTATAAATTGGAAAGAACTTTAGACTTATTCTCTCTTCTAATTCTATTTTATAGTCCCAAGCTGTATACTCTAACAGCTTCTTACTTTCTAGTAACCATAACTTTTTCCCATACTTATAGTATCTCTTTGGTATATAACTTAAGCCTCGCTTAATCTCTTTATATGTCGCTCCAACTTAGTACTATACCAACTTAGTTTACTGTCGCACTTTGCGTTATTATATATCCTTAATATTAACTTAACCTGTAACCCAATTAATCTTTAGATTATACTCCTATAACTAAGGCATTCCTAGTATCGCCTCGTCCTATCCCAACGGTAGGATATTAAAAGATATTCTAACTAGTCTCCCTTTAATAGTTATCTAAATAGGTCCTGTTTTAAAATTAATAACGCCTCCTCTATAGGCTATCTAATCTCCTAAAATTGTTATAAGTAGATATAGATGTTCCTTCTGTCTGTGTAGTAACCCTATCCTTTCTACTACCTTTGGTGATATATAGTTCCTAGTTACTCTACTGTCTACTAACGCTTTAAACTGCTAATCTTGCCACTTAGCTTTTAAATTTAGGTGTTGTCCTTAAATTCCTTTAAGGGTCTGAGGCTCTAACACTAGTTCCCTCTGGTCCCATATACCTCCCCTTTTTTTAACTGTTGGCTGCTAGATCCTGCCTATACTTAGTCTAACTTTAGCTAATACTTAGTTTGTTTCTTTTCCTCTATGTGCTATAGACAAGTATTCTCTGGGCACTCCTACTACTGTTATCTATCTAGGCATTCTTCTATAAGGAATCTTCCTAGTTAAAGTATTAAGTCCCCTTAACCTTATACTTCTACTAGGTGCCAACTATATATATACTTAGTATTCCTAAACCTTTTTTCCTCTAGTGCCTAATATATTCTTGCTGGGTATTTCTAGTTCTTATCTTTTGGTGCTCTATGTATATTGTATATATTATCCACACAAGCTATCCACAATAGTGTATAATGCGCTACATGTTTTAGGTTAACTCTTAGTTTGTTTTTATCCTTAAATTTAAACCTATACCTGGTTAACCTAACCACTGGTATCTCTACTATAGGTACTAAGATTTGTCGCTCGCTTCTCTAGTCCCTAGATCCCTCTTCTAGGTTCCTTAACGTTATAATTAACGCTCCTTTAATATAACTTATGCGTTTCTCTGTAATAGGTTAGTCTTAGATAACTTTTTTATCTAGCTACATATAAAAATCTTTCTATTTATTATTGTGTTGTTGCCTATACCACTTTCCATATAACTGGTTTAGTGTATATAGTCTATCCGTTAAAAAGTACCTTATTATCGCTGCATTATAATATCCTTTAGTATGTCTTTCTTTAAATCTGGTTGGAATATCTAGATCCTCTTCTTATTCTAGTTCGTCTAACTATTTTGCCCTAGGTGTCCCTGCACTCGGCCTATTAGTAACTCTTTATATGGGTGCTCTATCCCTTATATAACCTAGTATAGCTAACCTCTTGTCTAGCTTCTGCTCTTGCTATATAATGATTCTTGTTCTGAACTTATTTATAGTTTCTTATTTTCTGCGTCTTATAGCTAGATCTTTATAGTCGTCTTGTTTTTTAATCCTAGTATTAACTGTTTAATCTTTAGGCTAAACACTATATTTACCTGGGATTGCTGACGTTCTTATTTATTCCCTAAACTCGTAGTTCTTGAACTTGCGTCTTATACTTATTCGTTTATTACTAAACTAAGTTACTACCCTTTCCCATTAGTTTTCGTCTGTTGTGGGTTCTTAGGTGTGTCTTATCTCGTCTTAAGAATCTTAAGCTTCTCTTATCTCTTCTTAAGAATCTTAAGCCTATGGCCTTTTGCCTTTATTAAGTAATAAGCTAGCACTAGCAGTTATCTGCTTGCTTAGTTTCTTCTAAACGTTGCTCCTATCATCTTATAAAGCAATAGAAATCGTATCTAATAGTGTCGCTATACCCATTACTGAACCTTGCTTAGTGGTGGTCTTAGTCTCTACTTCTGTTGCGTTCTTAAGGTTTAAGTGCTCCTAGTTAGCCTCCTTTTCGTCCTCGTCACTATTGATTAATAAGTACTCTAACTTTATTGTTATTACTGCTAATCTTTGTCCGTACATTGCTGTGACATCTTAATCTAGCTTATAGAGTTAATTTTATTCTTTATCTAACTCTCTAGTTCCTTAGAGTCCTTTTAACTCTGGCTCTTGCGGCTAATAGCTTATGCCGTACTTAGCATCCTTATAAATTCAGCATGTGTTGTTGTAACAATACGCAAAACTGTTAATTAAACACTCTTTTGTTCCTCGCAGTGCACCATTATCCCTCTATATATACATGCCATCTGCTGGTCTAGTTCCCTTTACCATATAGTTACTCTAACCACCTCTGCAGTCTCTAGCAAAATAACCCTATTTTCCGCAATTTATGCAAGCTCTATCTTTAAACCATCTTTCTTACTATGGAGTCTGCTTAAACGTCTTCTACTGCTAAGATCCCTGGTTTAGCCTTAGCTCCTAGGTCCTTTAATTACTTAATCCTCAATCTCTAGGTTTCCATAGTTTCTTTTCCCACCTTTAGGTTTCTTTGGTACTACTTAGGTCTATTAGCTCTGCGCCATTCCATGGTTTTTAACTCTATATCTATTATTGCGTACTCTGCGCCTTATATAACTATAGAACTCTATCTTACCCTCTCTTAGCTTATTCCCTTTAGTAGATCCTATTATCGATCTTTATTAACTAATCTATTAACTCTCTTAGAGTATCCGCATCTTCTATTAGGATAATTATATCCTAGACTTTAGCCTTAAGTCCCTGTTTATACTATACCATAAGCGCCCTATTGTTCCACTCAACCTATATAGCTAGTGTTTAAAACTGTGTTGTATACTTAATCGTTAAAGTGCGTTATACTAAGTTCTAAAGCTTTTGTTCTGCTGTGGTTGTGGCTTCTAGGTCTCCAAATATCTATATTAACCGCTCTGTAAACCCGTTCTAACTAGCAAATATGTACCATATATCCTAGTTAGTAGTTATTATGCCATTAGCCTATATTTCCGTAAGATACGGCTTAAACCACTTAAGTACCCTCCCCGTTAGGAATAATCCTGCATAGGCTACTTAATCTAACAATATTGCTAACTTCGCTCCTTCCTATACTACTTTAAAGTGCATCTACGTAAGAAATCCTTTGAGCTTTAACTTCTCTCCTAAGAATTATTTAATTAAAGGTAACTTAATCTTTACTGCTCTAATTCTATTAATGCATTCTTTAAGTATCCTATTGTTGTCTTATAAGTAATTAACTATTTCCTGTAACTGACTTTGCGTAACCACTTAAGAATCCCCCTTATCTATACTGGTATCACCTAGGCCTGAGGTTATAGCTATTGCTGACGCCGTCGTAACTAGTGCTACTCTTAGTGGTATATTATTCAATCTCTCTGTTTAATACCATAACCTTAGTAGTAAATATGTAACAGAACCTTATAGCAGGAACTACAGTAGGTTCTATTAATGGGCTAGGTATATAGGTAAGAACAAAATTAACAACGTAATAATAACTAGTGGAGTGGTTGCCTAATAGATTAACTCTAATTATATTCTAAGATTCACTACAAAGAGAGAACTATCTGGGTAGGGACTATGGTCCTTTAAATACACAACCATACTCCTAAGAAATCCCTTCGCTCTATTTGCTCTGTCTGCTCTATCTGCTCTATTCTATAGATTACACAGATTACACAGATTATATAGATCACACTATATAACCTCGGCTACCATTCCTCGTCACATAGTTCCACCAGATCCATCCTAGACCGTGCCTATATCAACCAACTAGCTTCCTACGACTCTTCTCTAAGTAGTCGTAATATTGTACTTAAAGCGTCCGTAACACTTCTGAGCTGCCGGCAGTGATATATTTATATCTTAGAGCTTTCCTAAAATTATAAAAACGAGAGAGGTTATTAAAGATATAGAGAGTGGTTCCTAAGTTAAGAATAGTTAATAGCTTTAATGGATGGGTTTAACCGGTATAATATAATTCTAGGAATATTACATTAGCTTCTCCCTTAATCTTAACTTCCTAGCTCTTATCCTGTTATTATTAGGCCTTATCTTCTTATTCTTTAAGTCTGATCTTTATAACTTGGTTAGTAAGATTCTTATTCTTTTCTACCTTCTTTAGTGCCCTATTAATGCGTGTATCTCCTATTATAACTCCTACAGGTCTCTTGTCTTTAAATAAACACTAATAGTCCCGTAGGGAGTGTCCTTATATTCTACACGCTAAGCACTCAGGCGTTGGCTTTTTATAGAACGTCTCCTTATCCACTAGTGTCCCGGCTCTCTTTAAGCGTCTATTATATACTAAGGCCTTTCCTCTTTGTAAACCTTTAGTAGTATCAGAGTGATCCTTAGTGGCTTGCTCTACGAAGTCTATATTAAAGGTACTGCCTCTTATAGTAGTATTGGCTTTCTTTAAGGGTGTTCTAAGTCCTTCTTGCAGCTCCTTTACTACTCTGTAGTATTCAAAAGATCTTAACTTCTAAGGGTTATTTAACTCGGTAGTGTACTTTATACAGTAGGTATTGCTAAAAGGTTAAATAACTTCTGCCAAATCTTAAAGCCAGATACTATTGGATATTTAAGGGATCTTATACTTCTCTCCTAGGGATATTGCGTGTTCCCATTGATCTAGCTATTAGTTTAATTTTAACAACTGTTTAAACCCCTTAAGGGCTTCTATGTACTAGTATTGTACCTTCTTTCTAACAAACAACGAGGTAGGTTCTATGTTCTCCTTTAGCCGAGATAGCCATTCTTTAACTATTAAGGAAGGGTTAAGCAGTAGCTTCTTCTAAATTAATACTATAGACATAATCTGGGTGCGGATCTATTAAAGATAATCTTCCTATCTTAGGAAATACTTTATGTCCTAGTTGTAGTATCGTCTACTATTCTTGTACGCTTTCTGTTGATTTATTGAGAGCTGCGTATACAAGGTTGCATTTTTATTGAAATCTGTAACTTCTGGATAGGCTGGTTCTTGTAGTAGACCTCGTTGAGGTACTGCACCATCTGGGTTAACGTGGGCCCAAATTCGCTGATCCACGAGGGCTCGGAGTTGCCATAGCCATTGCTCCCAGTCTTCTGACTTATTGAGGATGATCGTCGTTGACGAGCTCGACGTTGGTGGAGTCATTTGACTAATAGGCAAAGGAGGGATTGAGATGGTATTTTATTGTTAGGATTATCCTTGTCGTCAGGATCGTCCTTGTCATCAGAATTGTCCTTTAACGATTGAGGTGGAATCTCATGGAATCTCGTGGAATCTCGTGGAATCTCGTCCTGTGACAATTAAGGTAGTATTTCTGTCAGAGTCTACGTCTTGACGATGAGGTGTCAGAGTCTAACGATGAGGTAGAATTTCTTCAAATAATTGAATAATAGCTGACTAGCTTCTTGAGTCGGCGGACCGGGCTCATAACTATCACGAAATTCAGATAGAGGGGTTTATTGATGAAATGGTTGATTGATTGATGATCTTGACTTTATCGTTGATTGATGTCGATGTTTTGACCTAGGGCCCCTAGGGCTCTATGAAGAGATTTACGATGCACGTGCCCCGTGCACGTGACTCGTGCACGTGTCCCACGCCTTAGAGAATACAGATTATCTAACAATATCTATTAAGGTAAAGGTATTTACTTTAGAGTTAGCTAAAGCAGAGGTTAAAACTTAATATCTATTACGGAATAAAGTATAAGGGATAGTGCAGCTTCTTTTACTAACTAGCTAACCTAGATTAATATATAACATATTAATTCCTTTTAACCCTAAAGAAGAGTTTTACTCTAGGGTTTCTTTTTTTCTAACTCTATACTATCCTCCTAAATTAATAGGACCTTATTTATCTTTACTACTATTAAGTAGTCTTTTATAAAGTGGTTTTTCTAGCTATATAAGAAGTAGGCTCCTTAATTGCTAAAGGCCTATCTATAGGGGTTACTATATATAGGTTAAGTATTCGCTAGACCTATAGTGGGGCTAGCTATATAGCTAGCTACTAGGTTAATAGTAGGTGGTATAGTTAGTACTATAGGGGTTATAGATCTTACTAGGGCGCTATGGCCTATTTTTATAATACTTATATTTTAGTTAGTAGAGCTTCTAGTTTTATACTACTTAGTATATGCCTTAATTTAGCGGAGGCCTTAGTTAATAGCTAGGCACTAGTTTATAAGTTCCTTTAGCGTCTATATAGTAGTATAAACCAGCAGCACGACGTGCTATAGGTCTAGGGTAAGCTTATTAAAGAGGTTTAGTATTAAATCTTCCTAGAGGATTTAAGCCTATCCAGCTAGGTATAGAAAGCAGGTCTAGAAGACTAAGAGGGTCTCTATCATTTTTATATTAAGGGCTTTATAGTTAAGGCAGGCGTTTTATATCTTAAAGGGGTCCTTATAAATAGAAGACAGGTAATTAATTATCTCTTCTCTAAAGAGAAAGGGGTCTACTAAGTCCTAGGCATATTACAGATATAGATACGTCTATATATCCCTACTAGTACGGCCAAAGACATAGGCCATTTTAGCTTAGGTAGTAGGGAAGTGGTCTATATTAACTTTAAGCTTATCTTATAGTTAAAGCTTCCAATTATTAAATATAGGGTTAGTTCTGTCTATAAGTAATAGGGGGTCTATAACCTTTACGGACTAAAGTAATGCTAATACTATATATTAGGCTAGGGCCTTAAGGACTATAGCAAGTCTCTAGGTGTCTAATAACTCCTTACTAGGTATAGGGGTATCTCTAGTTTTAAGCGGCTCTTAAAGCCATTTAATTTTAATATTAGCTGCTATAAGCTCTTCCTAGGGGGTTAAAACAGTAACTATTTTACTATTAGAGGTATTTATAGGCCTATAACAGCTTTGCCAGCTACTATATTTCTTAGCATAATAGTAGAGGTATTAAGTAATTTCTATAACGGGCTCGTATAAATGCTTCTGAACCGAAGCTTGTAGATTGCTACTATACAAGAATACTAAGCTAAGGAGAAGAAGAAGAAGAATCATTTAGGGGCAGTAGGTAGACATATCGCGAGGGCCGCCAAGGCGCTAGTGGTAAGCGGGCCAATAGCGATTTTACATGCCGGGCATGGAAAATCCTGATTGGTTAAATATGGCAGGTGACGCGCTCTAGCACCGTTACATCACCCCCTCCTCCTAAAAAAGCCTGCCCTTAGGCTTTGTCTAAGTTCTTTATTGTTATCTAAATTATTATAGTTATCTAACCCCTCTTCCCAGTATTTAACCCAGCTATTTAACTTGTGTGGTGGTCTAGGGAGGTCTAGGTAGGCTAGGTAGAAATCTCGTAGCTTATAGGGAGAGTACTTAAAATCGGATGCGGGGTACTATTCTAAATCTTTGTTATAACATACCCAGCTTACACGGTATTTTAAGGTACTATGGTCCTTCTTTACTGCTAAGATCTCTTTAACTTCCTATTCTTCGTCCTCTACAATCTAAATTGGCGGCGGGGGGTCGTTGTACTATCCAGGCAATAGGTCGTCTGTAGCCTTCCGCAGTCGGTCTAAAGAGAAAATAGGGTGGATCTTCATTAACTCTAGTAGCTTAACCTTAAAAGAGTGCCCTACCTTCTTAGGGATTTTATAGGGGCCAGCTATTTAGTAGTCTAGCTTATAGCTCGGCCTCTAGGTTTTCCAGTTCTTTATTAACACCCATACCTTATCTCCTATATGGAAGTCTACCTTGCGGCGATATTAGTTTACATCAGACTCTTTCTTCTCTTGTGCCCTTTTTATAATTACTTAGGCAGTCTCCTAGGCCCTATACATTCTCTTGGCGAATATCTAGGCCTCTTTATAGCTAAGGCGTTCGCGGGCCGTTATATATCCTATAGGTCTATCCCAATTAAAGGATATTCGTGGCCTGTATCCATAGAGTAACTTAAATAGCAACATTCCTATACTATTATAAGGGAGCGTAAGCTGTGCGTAGTCCATTATAGGTAGTAGTTCCAACCAGTTGTCCTAGTAGTAGTTAATAAAGGGGCGAAGTTGCTAGTCGAGGTACTGGTTTATAATCTCGGTTTAGCCATTAGTTTAAGGGTAGAATGCGGTAGAGAGCTTAATCTTAATCCTAAGGATGCGGCAGAATTCGTTCCAGAAGTCCGATATAAACTAAGGTCTATAATTAGAGACAATTAACTTAGGAGCGCCATGGATCCGGTAGATATTATCCACGTATATGCGGGCTATGTCCTTTACGGTCATAGTCTTAAAGCAAGGGAGGGAAACGGCTTACTTACTTAGTCGGTCAACTACTATAAAGGCCATGTTATAGCCATATTTGTCCTTTAGGAATAATTTAAAGTCTATTATAATATGTTGCCAAGGGCATTTGGGGACTAGCAGTGGTTGCAGCTATCTAGGAGTTCAGTTCCTAGGGATATTCGCGCGTTTGCAAGCATGACAATTTCTAATAAATCGTTCTATATCGGATAGGAGTCCTCGCTAATAGTAATAAGGCGATAGTAGTTAGTAGGTCTTATCTCGACTAGGGTGCGCCGTAGAGACTTAACAGTGGGCTTCGCGGATTAGCTCTGTTTATAGGTTGTTAACATCTAGAACTATAAGCCGTTTTTAGTATAGGAGTAGTCCGTCTTCCATTTCTAAATTAGGGTTACCCTCCATAGCTTAATTACAGAGGGCTTTTAGGGATTTAGCTGTGCGGTTCGTAGTTAGGATGCAATTAATTAGTCCTATTAGTTTATCTAGGGTCTTTTCTTCTATAGGTGCTACCTTATTCTATTTAGAGCTTAGTTCCTTAAGGATACGCGGGTCAAGTTATTTGGTACGGAGGAGGGCGTGTATCCAGTACTAAGCCTTTAACTTATCTTGTGGCCCCACGTCCTATTCTCTCCAGGTTAGGGCATTAGCTTTAGCATTTTACCTACTAGGGCGGTATATAATCGTAAAGAAGAATTAGGAGAGTATTTTAGCCTACTGGGCCTGTTAACCGGTAAGTTGTTTTATTATTATAAAATACTTAAGGGCTTTGTGATCGGTATAAACCTTAATCTAAGAGTCTGTGCTTCTAAGCTCTGCGCGCTACTAGGATAATAATCATATAATAGCTAATATTTCCTTATTATGCACTTTATAGTTGCACTTAGCTAGGGCTATTATTTTTAAGAAGAACGTAATAGGGTACCATTTAATATCTAGGTGTAGCTATAAAAGGACTCCCACTACTACCCCGTTAGAGGCGTTCGTTTCCAGCATTAATTTAAGGTCTGGGTCGTAGTAATAAAGGATTAGGAAGGAGATAAGTCGGTCCTTTAACTCCTTAAAGGCTTTTATATAGTTATTGTTAAAGACAAAAGACGTATCATTTTTAGTTAGTTATATAAAAGGCTTAGCTACGACTCTATAGTTACGGATAAACTAATAGTAGAAATTACAAAAGCTAAGGAAGGACTGGATTTCTTTTATAGTGTAAGGGGGTTTCTAGTTACGGATTGCCTTAACCTTCTCTAGGTTAACTTTAATTCCTTCTATACTAACAATAAACCTAAGGTACTTTATACGTTTTACTCTAAATTCGCATTTTTTTAATATTAACTTATAGGCCTGTATTCTGTAGTCTCTCTAGGACCTTCTTAACATAAACTTAGTACTTAAGTTCGTTATCCGAGTATATAAGAATGTCGTCTAGGTATGCCGTATAGAATTCGTTAAGGTAGTTAAAAAGAACATTATTTATATACTATTAATAAGTAGCTAGCCTATTTATCAGTTTAAAAGGGAGGACTTTATATTTATAAGACCCGTAACGGGTGCGGAACATTATTAGGTCTTCTAAAGCAGGGTCTATCCTAATTTAGTAAAAAGCTTGGCGGATATTAAGCTTAGTAGAGATTTTGGCCCGGCTTAGACGTATAAGGGTTTTATTAATTAAAGGGAGAGGGTACTAATCCTTTTACGTAATAGCGTTTAGCTTCTAATAGTCAATACAGAAATAAAGGCTTTTATTGGGTTTCTTTACGAATAAAATAGGGGAAGTAAAGGGAGCCTGGCTTGGCTCAATAAACCCTTTATAGAGGTTATCAATTAGGTACTACTTTGTTGCCTTTAGTTCCTCTATAGTTTGCTAGTAAAGGGGGCTGTAGCCTAGGGAGTTATTGGTCTCTAACTAAATCTTATAATCGTAGGTTTAGTAGGGGGGCAGTATATCTAAAGCTGCTTTTAAGAACGCGTCTCTATAGTTTAAGAGGTAATTGGGGAGAAGGCGCTTAACTAGTTCCTTATTAGTTTCCTCTACTAGTACTTCTTCCCTCTTGGCGATAATCCGGTTGATTTTGTATAAACTAGTAGTAAAGACTTTGTTGTCCTTCTAATATATATTAAAGTGGAACCCTATAGTACTAATTGCCGCGATATCTACTATAGGGGTGTTATATAATAGTAGGGTTATCCGTGGCCTTGGGGGCTTTTAGGGTATTAGCGTTGTCCTTACTCCTCTTAGCTCTTATTATATTTTCTAAAGGTTATCCTTTATGTCTTATTAGTATATCCTTTTCCCTATTAGCTAGATCTCCGTAATTTAGAAGTCGTCTATATTAGTGTCCGTTCTACTTCTATAAGTAGAGTCCTCCTTAACTATAGTCCTTTGGGGGAGTATCCTTATTAGTACGGAGTTCCTGCTGGCCTTGTGGCGGGCATCTTTTTAGGTAAAGGCTAGGTCGCGGTTCCTGATATCTTGCTAGTAGGTAGGATTAGCCTTCGCAGCTAACGTCTTGCGGTTGGTACAGATTTCCCTAATAAAGGAGGGTAACTTCGGTCTATTCTCTGGCTAGATAAACTATCTTTATTAAACATTCAGCTAAATATTAAAGTAGGACATCCATTTTCGGCTGAGAATTATGTTATATAACCCTAGGTCTAGGATGCAGAAGGGGATGCCGAACTAGCGTCGTCTATTAATAGCAATATATAGCTTTAAAACGTAGGTAACCAGTATACCGGCTTAACTATTATAGCCTTTTACTTAAATAGGCTTCTCTAGTTAGGTAGCATTTATATTTAAGAACTTAGCAACATTATTTACATAAGCAGTGTTTATAAAGGCAAAGCTATTTGCTCTAGTATTAATAAGGGCAGTTATATTAACTCTATATCTATTTTAAAATACTATATATAGAACCGTAAAGTGTTTTCTACCTATTAGCTAACTTAGATTAATCTCTTTAAGATTAATAGGATACCCTAGGGGGGAGTCTTTCCCTAGGGTCCTTCTTTTCCTAACTTATTAAACGTTTCTTCTTCTTCTATCTCCTTAATATTACCTATATCCTTTGGCTCTAGGTAGGATGTAGTAAAGTAACTATCCTTTCTGCAATTAAAGCACGTAACCATAGCAGGGTTAATTAGGGTATTATAATAAGCATTAGTTAAAGGTATAGTACATAGCGGGTTAGGCAAGGTTTGTAGGTAGGTAGTTATAACCGCTTTTAGTATAAGGGTGGTCATAGTTTATCTTCCAACGCTAGCTCCTGTTAGTATAGTGGATAGGTTACGGTTGCTATAGGGCCACTTTAGTTAATTAAAACAAGTATTAATTTATTTTAGTTCTAAATCTAGCAACGAATATTAGGCTGCAAGTCTTTAGTAGGTTAGTAAGTCGTCTAAAGCTACCGCAATCTTCTCTTATAGTTAGACCGTTAGCTTATTATATAGGTCTAAACAATAGTTCTTAGGGGGAACCTGGCCTTCGCCTACTAGGTATAAGAATTAAGTCTAGAACTTAGTAAAGGATAGGTTTGATTTTATTATTAGGCGATTATAGTTATAATAGGCATCCCGTACTTTATTCGGATTAATATAGATAATAGCTAGATACTATATTATCTTATTAACAGATATAAACTAAATAGGTAACTTATCCTTAAACTTGGCCTAAAGGTGTCGCTAGGCGTCCCTAATAGTTCAACCAAAGAGGTAGAGTATTTTAGCTTCTTTAGAGGGGAAATAGTTATAGTTAACATAAAGCTTTCCTTATACCTAAATTCTCCAGTTCTTAAAGGTCGGGTCTATACCGTCCGATAATAGTAGGGGGTTAGGGAGCTTAACGGACTTTAATTACTTTATTATTATGTCCATACTCTCTAGTATATCACATTTAGTTAAGTAAATGGGTTAACTAAGGCTTCATAAAGGGAAGGCTAGGCTGTTTTATAAGGCAGTAAGGCTTTCCAGGATCTCCTTTAGAGTCTCTTATATACTTTAGGCTTAAAGACGATTGACCTTCTAATTAGCAGTAAGGGCACAAATCTGCTCATATACACCTGTAACGTTGTCATTATCTTTAATTTCTAATCCTAACTAAATCTCGTGTTCCTCTCAGGTAGAGGCAGGTCTTTTAGATGAGCTCGCTTTAGGTACCATCATCGGCTTCCTAAAGTTCGTCGGAATTGTACGATTCGGTTTCAATTCCGGGGTTCTTTTGGGGGTGCAGGTCAAGTACAGTCTGGCCTGTAAAGTGGGATATTATTAGGGCCTTCTCTTAGGGTAAGATATTATTGAGGCCTTCCCAGGCAGTATATGGAGAGCTTAGTATAATGTAACAGGCTTGTATAAATGCTTCTAAACCGAAGCTTGTAGATTACTACCATACAAGAATACTAAGCTAAGGAGAAGAAGAAGAAGAATCATTCAGGGGCAGTAGGTAGACATGTCGCGAGGGCCGCCAAGGCGCTAGTGGTAAGCGGGCCAATAGCGATTTTGTATGCCGGGCATGGAAAATCCTAATTGGTTGAATATGGCAGGTGACGCGCTCTAGCACCGTTATAATTTCCAGTGTTTATTTATTTCCTAGGGGTTCTGGTCTATATATATCCTATTCTTAGGTTTCGCGTTCTATTTATATTCTTTTGGTTTTTGGGGGTCTGTCCTATCCTTATAGTCCTAGTAATGTCCTTAAGGTCCTATTCTATATCCTTATCCTATTTATAGCCTTATAGATATATTTAAGTTCCTTTTTAGGAAAGAAGAGTAGTAACAAGCTTTAGATAATATTAGCGACTTAGTTAATTAAGGCATAAGCACAGCAAGAGGGTCGCGCAAGCCTATATAATTATATTATCTATAAACAAGGATCCAAAGCTAAAGAAAGGAAACAAGAAGCATAGAAGCACCGCTCAAAGTTATATACAATCTTCTGGTCACATAATAGCAACTTGCCGCAACTTGCCATCACGTGACGGCAGTTTACGGCAATCTGACGGCAATTTGCCAGTGCCGTAACAAACGGTTTAGCCACCCAAACAAGACAGCCACCCATTCGAGATAGTACACGGACTCTCGCCCAAATCAAGATTAATTTAATATTAAAATTAACGACCCAAATCTACCCTATTATATAAATACACTATAATCTATTGGTAGCTAGTAGAGGACATGGTGGTGGTGTAGTAAAGGAGTATTTTAATGTTTTGATTTTGGTAGGAGGTCCGTGCATTATCTCGAGTGGGTGGCTGTCTCGTTTGGGTGGCTAACCCGTTAGGGCTTATCCCTTGCACCGATAATAACGTCCTATAAAATGTGGCCCGTGCACACCAATCATATATGGGCGGTAAATCGTTCTGCCGTACCACCAGGACTGCGAAAACACGCGAGATGCCCGCGCATATACACACACACACACACACACACACACACCCCTACCCTAAATTTGTATGCGCACGCATAAATACACCCATTACCACTATATCTCGCCCACATACTCTTTAAAATAATGATCAAATTAATTACTATAAGCCGCATAAGTGCATTCATGCGTGCGCATACAAATTTAGGGTAGGTGGGTGTGTGTGTGTGTATATGTAGGGGCATCTTGCGTGTTTTCGCAGTCCTGGTATTACGGCAGAACGACTTACCGCCCATCAGACCTGCGGAGGATAGGCCGGATAGCCCTCTCGGATAATAGACCTATCAGCTGATAGTATCCGGAGACTATCCGGATAGTCTCCGGATAGTCTTGGCAAAAACCCCTAATATGCTTACACTTGTAATGCAGTCCCCAATATTAAATAAATAATTTTTCTATTAGTATAAATTTATAGAGCTTGTAAAGCGCTTTAAAATGGTACCACTTTTATCTAAATATCTTAAGGATAAGTAATACTATATATATATAAAGCTTACAAGAGCTCTGCGGAGGGGGAGCCCCGCACAGAGCTCTACCAAAAGCTCAGCAAAAGCTCAGCACGAAGTTCTGCGTACGGAGGCTCTGCACCAAGCTCTGCACGAAGCTCTGCGTACGGAGGCTCTGCGCGAAGCTCTGCGGAGGCTCTGCATAAAGCTCTGCACGAAGCTCTACACGAAGCTCTACACGAAGCTCTGCACGAAGCTCTGCACGAAACCCTACACGAAGCTCTGCACAAAGCTTTTATATAGAGCCTCCGTAGTAGAGCCGTCGTACGCAGAACCGTCGTACGCAGAGCCGTCGTGCAGAGCCTCCGTATACAGAGCTTCGTGCAGAGCTTCGTGCAGAGCCTTAGCAAATACCTTTAGCTTTCCTACTAATTAGATGTCTCCTTTCTACCTTTTCACTTATACTTCTCTTTATATAAAATATGTTGGCCACGGAGGTAGCTTTACCTATGGGTAATATTGACCTGTAACGACGGCTGTCAGACATCAGTATTAGCCTAATATCGTCTTGTCACACCACCCTCTAGGGACCCCTGTAGGGGGTCAATTCTCTTATGTATATTAGGGCTCTTAGAGCCACCTTAAATAGAACAGATCACTCATACAATTCTATGTCTCTACCTATCAGCTAGCTAATATCATTTGTCTTAATACCTGCCTGGCTAACAGTTATGAGCCCGGTAACCTTCTAAGCACCAGGAAGATCTTAGTGGCCAGACGAATACCACTAAGCCTATTTGAGCATAGTTCGTCACGAAATATCGCGTGCTTTACGCGTAAGCGCGTCTCTTTACGCAACCTCAAGAAAACAACAAAAGCCACCATGGCACCCACAACAACGGACTCTACCAACCCTCTTTTGCTGACCCAAAAGGACTGGCCTTTATGGTTTTAATTTATCCACCAAGAAGCAAGTTTTGCGAAGATCTGGGACTATATCAACACAGATAAGACGGAAGACGAAATCAAAGAAAACAATAAGCCAGACATATCCTCAATAGCAGCAGCTCCTGCAGCAACTCCGTCTACTGGAACAGCTACACCTGGGTCATCAAGTCAGCAAGGACAACAAACTCAGCAGTCTCTAGAGACACAGAGAATGCTTTTCAAGCTCTACAAGCTCTAAAGACAAGATTACCTAAAACGGGAAGAAAAGCTCTACACGTTTGCAGCACTCTTATATACCACCGTAGGCACCAACTTCTCTAGGTATCTTAAGAATCTTACCACACTATATTCGGTTCTAAGACAGCTAAAGAAGGTAGCAAAGCTATCTTAAGCTACATTGCAGCAAATGGTATTGGATAATCTTAAGAAACGGAAACAAGGGCCTAAATATTAGACACTGGAGTTATGGCTTTAGCTTTATATCACTATTATATAGAACGGTGAAGAGCTAGAGGAAGGGTTAATAGAGGCAATGGAAAGCAGTGTTGTATAAGCCTTTATCTAGGACTGTAAGGAGATCTGTCTAGCTCTGTATTATGCCTTTATTTAAAAGGTAGCGAAGAGGTTAGAGAAGCTTGAAATAGTAATAATAATTAAGGAATTTAACCTCCTCTATAAGTATCCAAATACTGGACATAACGCCTATGCTACACTCTTAGGGCAGCCAGCTGCAGATCCTATAATGTCTACTACCCTAGTACCCTCTCAATCGCCTAAGACAAAGTGCTTTGCTTATGGTTTACCCTATAAGTTAAAAAATTGCAAGTAACTGTTTTAGTCCCTTTAAGGTCCGAACTTTATAACAAATAATGAGTGTTTAAGGAAGTGTTAAGAATGGCTTAAGGTCCTAATAAATAAGCAGTATTATAATAAAAGGGTTAAGCAGATTGAGAGGGAAGACCCTAGGTCAAGGACGTCTCTATTAGCTTCTGCTGAAAAGATTAAGGATTTAGATAGGCCCCAAGCTACAGCGGCTACTATAACAACATCCTTTTTATTATTAATATTATCGTAGGATTATCTAGATCTGTCTTTAATTAATGCCTAGGGGTATAACACTATGGCAGATACCTACTTCTATAACAATATTAGATACTTCCGTGATTTTAAGCTAAGCATGTCTATAGCAATAGCTGGAGATTCTGGGGCAGAAATCCATGGATACGGTAATATTAACTTAGCAATTAAGGTGGGTAAATAACGCCTAACTTAGTATCTAATATTAAGGAACGTAGTATACGCTCCCTATTTTTATACTAATCTAATATCCGTAGCAAAGCTCTACAGGGTTAGAGTAATTATTAACTAATTTATAAACCATCTACGCTATAAAGATAACGGAAGCCTGTTTAGTAATCTTATGGAATACGGAGGTCTCTACCTTATTAATGCTATTACTACTTTACTACCTACTCCTACCGCCTACGCTACCTCTACTAGATTCTTTGAGACCTTAGTATATAACAAAGTATGGCATTAACGCTTATTACACTGTAATATGGAGTTAGTGGATTATCTACTAACTGTGGTAGACGGGGTTAAAGTAGTTAGGACGGACAGAGGAAGAACTCCGTATGGTATACAACTTTATAAACTATATATTCTTGGAAAGATAACCTAGTAGATATCTTGTAGATTATTAGTAAAGGGAACCTACCCTTTTAAACGTGTACACTTTAATGTTATTATGGAAGAGGATAGGTTTAATAGAGAGATATATATAGCTTACTTTTAGTGTGACTATATAAAGTACCATCGTGCTTTTCCTATTAAGAACTATAAGTAAGAGACACTACTCCTACTCTTTAAATTAATAATAGTATTTGCGAAGAAATTTAATGCTTAAGGTATCCGTATTTAGTATATAGATAAGGAGTAAGGTGTAGGCGCTAGGGTAAAGAACCTTATCTAGCTTAACGGAGGTATTATTAAGCAATCGACGCTATATACCCTAGCTTAAAATGGACCTGCGGAGAGGTTAGGGAGAGCTATTTCTAAATAAGTAAGGACTATAGTTATTAAAGCAAAGTTACCCGTAGATCTATAGCCCGAGTTTATACTTCTAGTAGTGTTCCTATTTAATTAAACTCCTATTAAGTCTATTGACTGGAAGACCCTATTTAAGATACTATATAAACGGAAGCCATGGCTAGCAGGACTTTGTGTAGCTAGATTTTTAACCTATGTACTTATTAAATACGGCATTCCTAGGAAGGCAAAGTTTAAGCTATAAGCCTAAATAGGTTATTTTATTAGTATAGAAGCGTTAAATATCTATAGGATATAGATACTAACTACTAACCGCATTATCTAATCTCGTAATGTATAAATTAATAAGTTAAAGAGATATTAATCTCCTATAATACTAGAACACCTTATTATCTCGCAGGCTTAAAAGGACCGTTTTTAACAAGTCTAAAACCTACTAGATAATCTTTAAGATAGCAGCGAGGACTGGATAGAGAACTTTAATAAAGAACTAGATATAAGACTGCCGTATTTAGTAAATATTAACGTTACTCCTATGTTAAAAAGTATTTAGATCTTAATAGAAGAACTTTATTAGCTACCTACCCCGGAGCTAACTCCAGAACCGTCTATACTATTGGCGTCCTTGGCGCCTTAGCAATTACTATCTACTGCGGCATCTACGCCACAGACACTATCTACTACTTAGTTATCTTCTAAAGTTATTAAACCACTGTTTGTAGATCCTATACCTTATTCCAAACCTTAGATAATAGCAGGCTTATTATTAGGGGGTAAGAGACATTCTAGCCGTAAAAAGCGGTCTACGGCAAAGAAGAAAGATATGCCAAATTAGGATCTACGACGATAAGCCTTTGTGGTTTAAATTAATAACGGTGATATTATCAATCCAGATACAACACTATTAGCTTACGCTTTCTATACTACTGCTATAAAGACGTACGGATATCGAGACGACTTTCCGCCGCTACTAAAGTTATGGAAAGAGATGCTTAATTATAAGTACGCTACAGAGTTCAAAGCAGCTACTTACACCGAGATAAAGGCCTTAACCGGAAAGCAGACCTAGGATGAGGTACAACTAATTAAGAAGGTCTATTAACTTCCTACTATATAGGTCTTTACGTACAAGGAAGATTTAGACAGCTTTATTATAAGATTTAAGGCTTATCTAGTTGTCTGCGGAGACCTTTAAGTAGTCTTACAAGAGGAGGTTAAAGCTATAACGGTAGCCTATTAAACCTTCCATCTGCTTTGCGCTCTTATCGCTAGCTTTAACCTAGATATTATTTAGATTAACGCTGTTAACGCCTTTATTAATGCCTTAGTTAATAATAAGGTCTACCTTATTCCCCTTAAGGGTATAGACCTACCACCTAGATTCTCTCTCCGTCTAAGAAAGGCAATGTATAGACTACGGAAATCTCCTAAATTGTGGTTTTTAGAAATGTCTACTGCTCTATAAAGTATGGGTTTAAAAGCTGTACTAGATAAGCTATATCTCTATATACACCCTACTAAACCTATCTTTATGTTCTTCTACGTCAACGATATCCTAATTATAGGACACCTGAGCTATTATTAGCAGATGGAGGACATCCTAAAGCAGCTATAAGATTAATTCGAGATACGCCAAATACCTTAATTTACGTTATTCCTAAATACTCGTGTTGTACGAGATTGATAAAAGGGAAAGCTCTAGCTCTGTCTAGATCTATATCTTAAGAAGCTCGTCTTAATATACCATCTAGAATATCTAAAGCTATTAGCTATACCACTATCGGGCCAGGAATTGACACTATATAAGGGAGAAGCTACGCCAAATTAGATGAAAGGATATTAACGCCGTATAGGTTCTATAACATATCCGGTATTTACTACACGACTAAACGTCGCCTTTTCTATTAGTAGGCTAGCTAAGTTCTTATAAAATCCGTTACTAGCTTATCTTGCGGAGATTAATAGATTACTTACCTATTTTTATAATACCAGATACCTCGCTTTTAAGTTCTCTACTATTACGCCGTATAAAATAAACTAGGTTTTAAAAGCTATGTCTAATACTAGCTTTGCTAACAATGCTCTAATATAATAGAGCTTATAGGGCTTCTTGATAAGTGTAGCTAGAATATATTGCATTGTAATAGGAGGCAAATTGCCGCCACGTATGGCAAGTTGCCGTTACGTAAGGCAAGTTGCCGTTACGTGTCACCGCGGTACTAGTGTAACGGAACCTTATAGCAGGAACTACGGTGGGTCCTATTATTAGGCTAGGTATATAGGTAAGAACAAATCAACAACGTAATAATAACTGGTGGAGTGGTTGCCTAACAGATTAACTCCAACTGTATTCTAAGATTTACTACAAAGAGAGAACTATCTGGGTAGGGACTGTGGTCCTTTAAATACACAACCATACGCCTAAGAAATCCCTTTGCTCTGTGAGATATGTGCGCTCTATACACTCTATACAGATTATACAGATTATACAGATTATATAGATTATATTATATAACCTTAGTTACTATTCCTCGTCATATAGTTCCACTAGATCTATTCTGGACCGTGCCTATATTAACCAACTAGCTTCCTCTAACTCTTCTCCAAGTAGTTATAACATCGTACTTAAGCTATCTGTAATACTATCTCCCTCCTCTTTATCTTCGTCTTTAAAGATTCCTAACATCTCTAAGTTGTCTACTAGAGGTGTAATGTCCGTTTAATTAATTTGGTTAATATCCTTACTTATTATACCTAAAGCATCTTCTTCTTCTTTAACCCTTTGTTATACGCGTACAGTTTCCTCCATACTGTTACTAGGTGAGATAATGCCGTCTCCATATTCTTATTATACAAAAGAGGGGTTAGTTTATATTGTGCTAGCAAGCCCTTCTACCCAATAACTATTCTTTTGCTCGGAGTATACTAAAGCAAACGTTTAATCGTCCTATGATGTTCGCTCTGTCTTTAACGCTAAATATACGCGTCCTATAACTCTTAATAGCCTTCGAGTTCCCTAAGTAACTTGTTATAGGGTCTTATGTTTAATCTACCGCTATAAAACTTAACAATAAGCTCTTGGCTTCCCTTGCTAAGCTTTAACGTACTTATGCTGCTTATAAGGCGTACCTAACTGCCTTAGCACGTCTTCTTTGTCTTAAGAAGGTTTGTAAGAAGGTTTGTTCTAAAGAGTAGAAACTTGTTTATTAAGGTCTACAGGAACTTGGTAATAAAAGACCGGTCTCTTTTCTAACTAAGAGGGAAATAACTCCGAGTAGCTTGGCAGGTGCTCCTCTTAGGTCCCCCTTAGGTGACTTATTCTTTGGTAATTCTTTCTTATTAATACTACCTAACCCTTTCTCTTTTAATACTCCTGTACCTTTTCTATAGCATTCTCTAGGTTACTTAGTAGTTTTTAGGTAGTCTTATTGTAGCCTATCTACTTTACTTTATACTATATTTCGTTATCTACGTCCTTGTGACTAATAATCTTTAAAACTTGCTATTTATCTTCCTCTTGTTCTCTGTATATGTCTGCCTTATAGACTGGTGGCTTAATATCTCTATATGCTAGTTCTAGCATCGTAATATATTATATAGGGTAGATCTTTATTTTGGCTAGTAGATTTAACTTATATATAACTAATAAAATTCTTTGCTTAACTTTAAAAGGTCCTAGTCTAATATAGTCCAATTTCTTGCTTGGTTGTTAACTTTTGAAATTTTTGTATAGTAGCTATACTTTATCTCCCTCCTTAAGATCTGGTCCCTTAGATTTCTTAGCGTTATAGTACCTTTTTATCCTTTGTTATACTAGCTTGGCTGTTTCCGTAAGGTCTATATAAAGATTCATTAACGTCTCCATTCTTTATTTAGCTATGCTACTTATCTTTTTTGCTTGATATGGTAATAATAATATTCTTAGTTTGTACCCGTAATTCGCCTTAAATGGTAATATCCCTATTCCTTCTTATGGTGTTGTATTATATGCAAACTATATAACTAGTAATAACGATACCCAATTATTCTGTATGTAATTAATATAATACCTTAGATACTATTCTAGTGTCTAGTTTAGTCTTTCCGTTTATCTATCCGTCTACAGATAATACGCTATAGAGGTTGCTATATAAACTCCCTATTCTGCTAGAAACACTTTCTAAAATACTACTATAAATCTTAGATCTCTATCTAATATAATTTTATCTAGTGCTCCGTATCTTATAAATACTTCCTTTATATAGATTCTAGCGACATCTTCTGCTAATATCTCTTTAGTGCATGCTATAAAGTATCCCCACTTTATAAGCTTATCCACTATTACTAAGATCGCGTTATAATTTTATCCTATAATAGGATCTCTTAACTTTAGTAACTTAATAATAAAGTCCTATAATATAACTTCCTATGGTCTTCCTAGTACTTTAATAGGTTGTAGCCCTCCATATAGCTTATACCTTGTTGGTTTATTCCTTTAGTAATTTAGATATTCTTTTATAACTTGTCTTACTAGTCCCCAGATTTCTTAAATAATGTACTTCTTTTAAAGCCTTAATACTAGTCCTATAGACCCGTTATATTCTTATATTATTCTCTTGTGGAATTCCTTAATAAACTCCTCTGTAATAGACTTAGGTATATACGTTGCTTCTCTATTTTTATATTGCTTTAAGTCTGGATCCTCTGCCTATGCCTCTTGGATCTTTTATGTCTAATTACTTTTTAGTAATTTATAGATCTGACTTTCTTTAGTTGCTATAATTCTTGGATAGTTGTACCTAATTAACCCGTCTTAATCCTTTTATAATAAAGCTCCTAATAGCTTTTTATTACTTTATAGTTTAGCTTTTCTGCTTAGAGCGTCTGCTTATGTGTTATCTATACCCTTAGTATACTAAATTTTAAAATGGTATTCTATAAGCATTTCCGCCTATCTAACCTGTCTTTGGTTAAGTTCCTTTGTTATTAGAAACCCTGTAAGGTTCTTATAGTCCGTCTTAACCATAAACGGTTTCTTTGTGCCTTATAAAAATACTCTCTATTCCTTAAGTACTGTAACTATACCTAATAACTCTTTGTTGTAGATGTCGTAGTTTAACTCTAGTAGTGTTATTTTCCAACTATAGTACGCTACTGGGTGCTATGTGTCCTGGTGCTTCTATAGTAAGTATACTCCTAGTGCAAAGTCTAATGCGTCTATCTTAACAACCGTTTCTAACTTTGGTTGATAGATCTTAAGGACTAGCTCTTAGGTAAATAACTCTTTAAGTTCCTAGAATAGCTCCTTCTATTCACTACCCTAAACCTACGGTTTCTCTTTCTTTGTTAGCCTTGTAAATGGCTTAATGCTTTTTAACTATTGTGCCATAAACCTTCTATAGTAGTTATAAAACCCTAAGAACGATTTTAACTGCGTAATGTTCTCTAGTTCTCACCAACTTACTATAGCTTTAACTTTCTTTAGGTCTATACTGATCTTTCCTAGTTTAATAATAAATCCTATAAAATTAGTTTTTTTTGTAAAGAACTTATATTTCTTAACTGCTACTGGTATCTATTCTTCCTATAGTCTCTTTAAGACCCATTTAACGTGTTCTCCATGTTCTCCCTTATTCTTTAAGTAAACGATAATATTGTTAAGATATACTATAATAAACTTATCTAGGTGTTCTCCTAATATACTATTAATTCGCTTCTAGAACGTTACTAGTATATTTATAAGCCCGAATTGTATAACTAATGGTTTATATAGTCCTTTCTTTAACCTAAAGGCTGCCTTTTACTCGTTGCCTTCCTTGATCCTGATCTGGTGGTACGCCCATCTTAGATCTATCTTTATAAAGATTTTTGCGTTGCCTATTCTGTCTTGGATTTTACTAATTAAGGGTAAAGGATACCTATTCTTCCTAGTGATGCTGTTTAACTATTTATAGTTTATATACATTCTAAGTTTTCTGTTTTTCTTTAGGATAAATAGTATTGGATATTCTACTAATAACTATAACGATCTGATATATCCCTTACGTAAGTTCTCCTAGATAAACTCCTTAAGCGCTACTAACTCTGTTTTAGTAAGCTTATAGATTAGAAAGAACTTTAGACTTATTCCCTCTTCTAATTCTATTTTATAGTCCTATACTGTATGCTCTAACAGCTTTTTACTTTCTGGTAACTATAACTTTTTACTATACTTATGGTATCTCTTTGGTATATAACTTAAGCCTTGCTTAATCTCTTTGTATGTCGCTCTGACTTAGTACTATACTAACTTAGTTTACTATCGCACTTTATATTGTTAAGTATCTCTAATATTAACCTAACCTGTAACCTAATCGATCTTTGGATTATACTCCTATAATTAAGGCATTCCTAGTATCGCCTTATCCTATCCTAACAGTAGGATATTAAAAGACATTCTAACTGGTCTCCCTTTAATAGTTAACTAAATAGGTCCTATTTTAAGATTAATAATGCCTCCTCTATAGGCTATCTAATCTCTTAAAATTGTTATAAGTGGATATAGGTATTCCTTTTGTTTATATGGTAATCCTATCCTTTCTACTACCTTTGGTGATATGTGGTTCTTAGTTGCTCTACTATTTACCAATATTTTAAACTACTAATTTTGCTATTTAACTTGTAAATTTAGGTGTTATTTTTAAATTCCTTTAAGGGTCTAAGGCTCTAACACTGGTTCCCTCTGGTCTTATACGCCTCCCCTTTTCCTAACTATTAGCTGCTAGATCCTATTTATACTTAGTCTAACCTAGGCCAATACTTAGTTTATTTCTTTTCCTCTACATACTATAGATAAGTGTTCTCTAGGTACTCCCACTACTATTATCCGTCTAGGTATTCTTCCGTAAGGAATCTTTCTAGTTAAAGTGTTAAGTCTCCTTAACCTTATACTTCTACTGGGTGCTATCTATATATATACTTAGTGTTTCTAAACTGCTTTTTTTCTAGTGCCTAATATATTCTTACTGGGTACTTCTGGTTCTTATCTTTTGGTACTCTATGTATGTTATACATGTTATCCACACAAGCTATCCACAATAGTGTATAATGCGCTGCGTGTTTTGGGTTAACTCTTAGTTTATCTTTATCCTTAAGTTTAAATCTATACCTAGTTAACCTAACCACTAGTATCTCTATTGCGGGTACTAAGATTTATTACTTACTTCTCTAGTCCCTAGATCCTTTTTCTAGGTTCCTTAATATTATAATTAATGCTCCTTTAATGTGACTTATGCGTTTTTCCGTAATGGGTTAGTCTTAGATAACTTTTTTATCTAGCCATATATAAAAGTCTTCCTATTTGTTGTTGTGTTGTTGCCTATACCACTTTCCATATAACTGGTTTAGTGTGTATGGTCTATCTATTAGAAAGTACCTTATTATTACTATATTGTAATATTCTTTAGTATGTCTTTCTTTAAACCTAGTTAGGATATCTAGATCCTCTTTTTGTTCTAGTTTATTTAACCATTTTGCCCTAGGTGTCCCTGCACTTGGCCTATTAATAACTCTTTATACGGGTGCTCTGTCCCTTATATAACCTAGTATAGCTAATCTCTTGTCTAGCTTTTGCTCTTGCTATGCAATAATTCTTGTCCTAAACTTATCCATAGTTTCTTGTTTTCTACGTCTTGCAGCTGGATCTTTGTAGTCATCTTGCTTTTTAATCCTGGTATTAACTGTTCGATCTTTAGGCTAAGTACTGCGTTTACCTAGGATTGCTAACGTTCTTATTTATTCCCTGAACTTATAGTTCTTAAACTTGCGTCCTATATTTATTTGTTTATTACTAAACTAAGTCACTACTCTTTCCCATCGGTTTTTGTCTATTGTGGGTTCTTGGGTGTGTTTTATCTCGTCTTAAGAATTTTAAGCTTTTTATATCTCTTCTTGAGAATCTTAAGCCTGTGGCCTTTTGCCTTTATTGAGTAATAAGCTAGCACTAGTAGTTATCTGCTTGCTTAGTTTCTTCTAAACGTTGCTCCTATTGTCTTATAAAGCGATGGAAATTATATTTAATGGTGTTATAGCATCCGTTACTGTCGGTATCACTTCCGGTGATACGTAATGCTATTGCAATAGTATGGGTGGTAACTAATTTTGATTGATGCTTATTAATTCTCCTATTCTATAGGTGGAATTTGGTGGATTTCCTAAGCTCGCTTAGCTCACGTAACTAACCTAATTAGTTACAGACAACCTTGTTTAGACAGTTACTAAACCCTATTCTATAATAGTCTTAGTTTCTGCTTCTGTTTTAACTTCTCTAAGGTCTGTATACTCCTAGTAAGCTGCCTTTGTTGCCTTATTGTTGGTAAATACTTCGCCTATGTTGAATTTATCGTTTTTAATGTCCGATCTATAAGCTGGTTCGTTAGTTCCTCTAAACTTAGATAATAATGGCTCCTATAGCTAATAGCTTGCGCTATACTTAGCGTTCTTATAAATTTGGCATGCGTTATTGTAGTAATACGCAAAACTGTTAATTAAACACTCTTTTGTTCCTTATAGTGCACTGTCATCCCTCTGTATGTATGTGTCCCCTACTGGTCTGGTTTCCTTTACCATATAGTTACTCTAACCACCTCTATAGTCTCTGGCGAAATAACCTTGTTTTCCGCAATTTATATAAGCCTTATCTTTAAACTACTTTTCTTATTGTGGAGTCCGCCTAAACGTCTTCTACTGCTGAGATCCCTAGTTTGGCCTCTATTCCTGGGTTCTTTAATTACTAGATCCTTGCCCTCTAGGTTTCTATAGTTTTTTTTCCTATCTTTGGGTTTCTTTGGTACCACTTAGGTCCATTGGCTCTGCGCTATTCTATGGTTTTTAACTCTATGTCTGTCGTTGCGTACTCTACGCCTTATATAACTGTGGAACTCTGTCTTGCCCTTTTTTAGCTTATTCCCTTTAATAGATCCTATTATTGATCTTTATTAACTGGTCTACTAACTCTTTTAGAGTATCCGCATCTTTTATTAGGATGATTGCGTCTTAGACTTTAGCCTTAAGTCCTTGTTTATACTATACTATAAGCGCCCTGTTATTCCACTTAACCTATATAGCTAGTGTTTAAAACTGCGTTATATACTTAATTACTAAAGTGCGTTGTACTAAGTTCTAAAGTTTTCGTTTCGTTGTTGTGGTTGCTTTAGGGTCTCTAAATATTTACGTTAACCGTTCTATAAATCTGTTCTAACTTGCAAACATATACCATACGTTTAGGTTAGTAGTCGTTACACTATTTACTTATATCTCTGTAAGGTAAGACTTAAACCACTCTAGAGCTTTTCCTGTTAAGAATAGTCCTGCGTATGCTACCTGGTCCGTAGGTGTTGCTAACTTCGCTCCTTCCTGTATAACCTTGAAATGCATCTATATAAGAAACCCTTTGAGCTTTAACTTCTCTCCTAAGAACTGTTTAATTAAAGGTAACTTAACCTTTACTACTCTAATTTCATTAATGCGTTTTTTAAGTAGCCTGCTATTGTTCTATAAGCAATTAACTATTTCCTATAACTAACCTTGCGTAACCACTTGAGAATCTGTATCTACTATACTGGTATCTCCTGACCCTGAGGTTGTAGCTGCTGTCGACGTCGTTGTGACTAGTGCTTTGGGTGGCATATTACTCGATCTTGTTCAATACCGTAACCTTAGTAGTGAATGTGTAACGGAACCTTGTAGTAGGAACTACGGTGGGTCCTATTATTGGGCTAGGTATATAGGTAAGAATAAATTAACAACGTAATAATAACTGGTAGAGTAGTTGCCTAATAGATTAACTCTAACTGTATTCTAAGATTTACTACGAAGAGAGAACTATCTGGGTAGGGACTGTGGTCCTTTAAATACATAACTATACGCCTAAGAAATCCCTTTGCTCCGTAAGATACGTGCGCTCTGTACGCTCTGTATAGATTATATAGATTATATAGATTATATAGATCACATCACGTGACCTCGGTTACTATTCCTTGTCACATAGTTCCACCGGATCCATTCTGGACCGTGCCTATATTAACCAACTAGCTTCCTCCGACTCTTCTCCAAGTAGTCGTAACATTGTACTTAAGCTGTCCGTAATAACTAGCGTGGTAAGGAACCTTAAGTTCCTTACCCTTCTTTATATTGGAAGATAACATATATCTATAACACCGCATAGTATATATTATTGTGATATATGTATTCTGCACGTTATTAAAGCATACTAACACTAATTAGTGAGCGTGCACAGATTAGGAAACACGCAGATAGCTTAGAAGACAGTTATACTGTCTACCTTGCAGCAGATTGGAAGATAGTTGTACTTATCCACCTTTTGTATCAGCCTATTTTAGTTAAAGAGAAGAAGAGAAACTACCTAGGAGTACTTATCTGGTATCCACGACGACTTCTAAACATCTCGTTCTATCTATTTTAGAAGACTACTGCGTAGAGCACTTTACCCTACTTAATTAACTTAAACTATTTCCTTAACCGCCTCCTTAACCGCCTCCTTAACCGTTCCCTTATCTTTACCTTTTAAACACCCTTATCTTTACCCTCACTTACCTAAACAATATATAATAAACAAGATGTCAGAAATAGAGAAAGACTGGGAGGAAGAAGCAGCTAAATGGGAAAATAGAATTAACCTAACAGAAGCCTCTAAAGATAAACTAACTGACTACCTATGATGCAAGATATACCTATATATAGAGATACACAACTAGCTTAACTTAACACTCTAGGAATCGTTCCAGGGAGATTTTAAGGACTTTACAGTTAATATCTTTACGCAAATCCCCTTATACTGGCTTTAGTAACTACGTGACTACCTAAATATTAGAGAAGTATGGGTTAATATTAACTATAAACGAAATAAAACACTCCCTCAGTCTTTATATAATATAGTATAAGAAGAAGACCAAACTGAATAAAGTAGAGAGATGATTAAATTAGCCAATAATAAGTACGGACCGACGTTATTAAGATTGATTAAGGTATATATAACAGAGGGTACCTTAGAGGAGTAATAATAAGCTAAAGCTACCTTAACCTAACTAACTGGTATACTAACTACCTCTACCTTTATACCATCTATTATACCTCAATCTATGACTATATCCACTTTTACACCATTTGCTACGCCTTAACCCGTAATAATAATATAGCAACTCCACGTATAATCTATAGATGAGGAGAACCACCCTATTACTATAACTGGCTATAGCAAGGAAATTGCGAACGCAGCTAAGATATACATAGAGGAGCAGAAATACGGTGGCATAAACAAAAGCCTTGACTACAAATTAACAATATTCTACAATATCTGCAATTGAGCGGACGTACCCTAAGAAGCCTACCTTAAGGCATTCCCTACTATGCTAAAAGGACTAGCTTTAGACCACTTCTATACAAACTAACTATCCTGCCTACTATTTGCTAAAGCTTGCGAGCACCTTTAGAATTTCTTTAAAGGACTAGGATTTTAACGCAAGAACCTAGATAAGTAGAACACCATTATACTTACAATAGTAATAGCAGGAAACATAGATAAGTCGACAAGTAAATATCTCCAATTGTTAATCTATAGACTTTGTTAACTATAGCATAGCCTTAGACCTACCTTATAAACCATAGACTTCCTTTACAACAAAATCGTTACTTCTTGCTAGGGAATACCAGTATGCAGATATATAGTCTCTGACCCACCGGATAACCTTAGAGCCCTTATTAACAAACTTTAATTGTCCATTACAGTATACAAAAAAGAGTATATAGAGAAGATATAAGCCTTCTTCACAGATCGACGGTTCTATAAAAGAGATAATAACTACGACCGTAGTAACCGCAACAACCCTCTATATAACTGTAACCGAAAGAAACCACGTTGCTTTATATGTAACAGGGAAGGATGTCGCTTATAGAGATATACTAAGGAGGAGCAAAAAAAGTCTAAAGCTAAGTTTAGAACTGCCAATAGAGACAGGTTTAGCAAATTTAATAACCGATTTAAGAAACGACTTAACTAATATATTATGGATTACGAGGATGACAATACTAACTTAGAAGAAGAGCTTAAGGAAGCTTTTTAAGCACTGACTATTAATGCAAGTTATAAGGCAACTAATAAGAACTTACAACTGAATATTAATTACTACTATACCTCCCTTAGCCAAGTAGAACAGCAGAAAGTAATTTCTATGGCCGCTACCCTAGCTGATAAAGCCTTTGGCTATTTAGTCATAACTATAGATAATATAGTACCTCTTATAACCGACCAGGACCCCTTTACCTACAATACAACCACATCCACGTCCCGCTATACTGTAGACAAGTTTATAGGTATAATAATTAATATAGAAGCATCCAAACAATCCACAGTAGGATATAGCCAATTCTTGGTATTCCAGAGACTTGATACTAATGTACAGCTCAATACCACTATATAAGGCATGGTTAACGTACAGTTCGGTATTAGATTAACCTCATTAATTAAATTAGCCAAAGTAATTACCCTAATTGGCATAATTAAGTTTTATATTGTTAAGGTCAACACCCCATTTTTACTTTGCTTGGCAGACATGGATCACCTATAAGTGTACTATAACAACCTAAAAAATATGCTAATTACCCCTTAGAGCGAAGTACCCGTTATACGTTGCTTAGGCCACCCTTTCCTACTTTGGAATATATTTCTATGTACTTATTTAACTAAGTCATTTAAACAAAACCCCTGCTACCTTACCGACGTAGAATTAAAGCGACTATATCGCCGTTTTGGCTACCCTTTAGCTGAGCGTCTTGTACGAATACTTAAACGCTTAGGGCATAATATTAACAGCAAGACCTTAGATTATCTTACACGCTACTACCACTATTGTTAAAAACATGGAAAGTCGCCTAGTAGATTCAGATTTACCTTATATAATAATATTAATTTTAACTATTTAATCGTGGTTAATATTATATATATTAATGGCGTACCCCTTTTGTATATTATTGATGAAGGAACACGATTTTAAGCTGGTAGATAGCTGTAAAATATCAGCGCTAAGCATACATAGGATATATTACGAATGTGCTAGATTAATACATACCTAGGACCTCCTAATATTATTACACACAATATAGGCAAGAATTTTGTGAGTAAGGAATTCAAACAATACGCTACAATATTTGGAATAGTTATAAGAAGTGTACCTATCAAAGCCTATAATTCAGTTAGAATGGTAGAACGCTACTATAGCCCCCTCCGTCGCATATACTATATCATTACTACAGAACTGCCAGATATTAGTAAGGACATGGCCCTATAAATGGCCTTTAAAGCAATTAACAATTCCGCAGGCCCTAACGGTCTTATATTTACCTTACTAGTATTTGGAGCTTACCCATATATGGTGGAATCCGACGCACCTAACCCTATAGTTATACAACGAGCAGCAGCTCTTAAAAAGGCTATAGAAGAAGTTAAGAAGCTTAGAGCTAAGCGCCAAGTAGCAAATGCCCTTAATATGCGCAACGGACCTAAAATAACTGCAATCTATAACCTACCACTTAACTTACCTGTATTAGTATGGAGAGAAGGACCTACAGGCTAACCTGGCTACTGGTCTGGTCCGCACAACCTATTTAGCATTAAAAATAAGACCTGTACTATATAACTTCCCCACGGACCCACCAACTTCCGTAGTATGGTTGTGAAACTATATCTGGTAGACCCTAAGATTACAGAGGATACGCAACTAGAAGATGATGAAAGTGAACTACCTTAAACTAAACCTAAACCCCTATCTTAAACTGAGCCTGGACCTTAACCTGTTAAGCGTAGAAGAGGTAGACTACGCAAGTACCCTATTAAAGCTAATACCGCGAACATTTTAATATATCTATAAGATGAGGATAATGATCAACTTATAAAGTCCAATTAGTTTATAGTATCACACTAGAAGGAAATTAAGGGATTACTTAAGAAAGGAGTTTTTAAACTAGTTAACCCTAAAGATATACCACAAAGCAACAGAGTATTTAACTCTAGATTTGTTAATAAGATTAAGAACCCCGGTTCTAATAAAGCCTTTAAGAAGTTAAGACTAGTTGTATAGGTATATAATGACCTAGAAAAAGACCTTGTATTAACCTAATTACCTATAATCTAATAAGTTAGCTAACGCCTTATTCTCTATATTACGGCCATAACTTAGAACAGTGGCATATATCTCTACTTACGAGATATTTTATAGGCCTATGTACAATTAGCTACAAGACTAAATCGAGACTTCTATATTAGGGCACCTCTTAAACTTAGTACGGTACTTAGAGTCTCACAAGGCACAATTCTAAAGGTTATTAGACCTTTATACGGCATTCCTGAGGTAGGCAATTATTGGTTTAAGACTTACTATAACTACTATATTAAAGAACTAAATATGAGCCAATCTACTTATGACCCCTACTTACTCTACCTTAACAACCCCACAAATTTCGGAATAGTTGGTTTATAGACTAATAACACCCTCCTACTAGCCAACTTAGTCTTTGCAGCTTTAGAATAGGAGAAGATTAAGAAAGCTAAATTCCTAACTAAGAAACGCAAATAACTTACGCCGGAACACCTAATTAAGTTTAATGGAGGCATTATCTAATAACAGGATTATATAATTACGCTTACGCAGGAGCGCTAATGCCAGAACTTGACCCTTATTAATATTAAGGAAGCTATTACAACAACTAGTTCCAGAGGCACTGTTTATATAGCACTTACACTTAAGGACCAATATATCGTCTAATAAGCAAGAGGAGCTTATATTGCGTCCGTATACCAGCCTAAAGCTTCTTTTGATTTATCCTACGCTGCTTAGGTGATTAACCCTAACAAGAAAGACGCAAAACTGCTTAATAAGAGGATTTAGTGGCAAATTAAGAACCCAATAAGAGGTTTAAACTTTGTTAAACTTAATACAGAGACATTATAACTACTTGTATTTACTAATTCCTTATTTGCAAACAATAAGGATCTTTTATTACAGATTGGATACATCCTGGTACTAGCAGACTTATTAAATAAGGCGAACATCGTCTACTAGTTCTTAGTTAAGTGCAAGAGAATTACTAGAAGCGTACTAGCCTCCAAATTATATGCTATAGCCTATAGTTTTGACATTGGCGCTGCAATTAAGGCCACAGTTAAATTGCAACTTAATATTAGCCTACCGCTTATCCTTTACACCGATTTAAAGTCGATCTACAAATGCCTCGTTAAACTAGGAACTACACAGGAGAAGAGACTTATAATTAATGTTATGTGCCTACGTCAGTTATATAAAAGACGCGAAATAGCTAAAGTTAAGTAGATTGATGGAGATAGTAACCCTATGGACGCTATAACTAAAAGTAAACCGTTATTAGCTTTTAAGCGACTTATTAACACAAACCAAATCAAGTTAAAGACAGTAGAATGGGTAGAACGTGCTACTAACAATAGCACTGATATAAAGGCATAAGGAAGAAAGAAAGGAAGAAAAGAAAGAGAAGCGTATATATAGATTTTCGAACTGCACAGTTATAGAATACTAGTTATCCGCATTTTCTAAAGTACTCCCAGTGTAGCTAGAATATATTGCATTGCAATAGGAGGCAAATTGCCGCCATGTATGGCAAGTTGCTGTTACGTGAGGCAAGTTGCCGTCACGTGTCACCGCGGCACTAGCGTGGTAAGGAACCTTAAATTCCTCACCCTTCTTTGTATTGGAAGACAACATCCATTTATAACACCGCATAGTACATATCATTGTGATATATATATTCTGCACGTTGTTAAAGCATACCAACAATAAGCTTATTTAATAGGCTAATAGCATGGCAGGTAATTAGACAAAAGGTAGTTACTAAGTCTACTATAGAGGCAGAACTCCTAGCTCTCTTATATAACGTGGGTGACAGGGTTTTGACGTTTGATGGGTTTTGACGGTTTTAAGGTTTTCCCATACAAACTTTGTCCGTGTCCCTCGCTTAGAGTTTTGATGTTGGAAACCGTCAAAACCCATCAAACC
>Ga0307507_10000318_pt1 | contig 97284 bp, 68 predicted proteins | sample 7_EM_MG_FD_207223 | JGI IMG/M metagenome (GOLD analysis project Ga0307507, IMG submission 207223) | Populus trichocarpa ectomycorrhiza microbial communities from riparian zone in the Pacific Northwest, United States - 7_EM | ecosystem: Host-associated > Plants > Roots > Unclassified | place...
AGCGTCAGCAACCTCGCTGGAGTGCTTCAATACCAGGGCAAGTACGAGGCGGCTGAAGAGATGAATCGACGAGCGCTCGATGGCTACAAGAAGGCGTTAGGGAAGGAGCATCCTTCCACGCTCACGAGCGTTAGCAACCTCGCCTTAGTGCTTGAGAGGCAGGGCAAGTACGAGGCGGCCGAAGAGATAAATCGGCGAGCGCTCGATGGCAGCGAGAAGGCGTTAGGGAAGGAGCATCCAGACACGCTCACGAGCGTCAGCAACCTCGCTGGAGTGCTTCAATACCAGGGCAAGTACGAGGCGGCTGAAGAGATGAATCGACGAGCGCTCGATGGCTACGAGAAGGCGTTAGGGGAGGAGCATCTAGACACGCTCACGAGCGTCAGCAGCCTCGCTGGAGTGCTTGAGAGCCAGGGCAAGTACGAGGCGGCCGAAGAGATGAATCGGCGAGCGCTCGATGGCAGGGAGAAGGCGTTAGGGAAGGAGCATCCTTCCACGCTCACGAGCGTCAGCAACCTCGCCTTAGTGCTTGAGAGGCAGGGCAAGTACGAGGCGGCCGAAGAGATGAATCGGCGAGCACTCGATGGCAGGGAGAAGGCGTTGGGGAAGGAGCATCCAGACACGCTCGCGAGCGTCTATTGCCTTGCGTATTTGCTCCATAGACAGCAGGAGTATAATACTGCGTCAGAATTATACCAGAGGGCGTCCAGTGGCTTTAAGAAGACCCTCGGTTTAAGCCACCCTACTACTATTGCCTGTGAGAGGCATTACTCCTCTATAATATAGAAGATAGAGTAGGACGTATAGATTTAGCATCGGATAGCACTCTTTTGCTATACTAACTTCTTACGAATAAATTCCATCTATTTAGCGACCAAATTCTCTATTTAGGTTAGTACGTTTAAAGTATCTCTATTGTAGTGCTAACGTTATAAATATATAATTTATTAGGACTTAAGTATAAAAGGCTATTTAATAAGTCTTCTATTTATACCTAGATAGAAATAAGCTTTATAGCACTAATATAGTAGCTGAATTACTTGTGAAATGCCCTTTAGGTTTAGCCAGAGTACTGCGGGGTACAACTATAATCGAGTTCGCGGGAGCCAGAAGCGGCCCTCAAGGGAACCAAAATCGGGCCTGGGTTCCGCTGCCGCTTGTTAATGTTCTAGTTTGCCCGATAATCTCCGAGTCAACAAGCGCAGCCAAAGACGGCACTTTTTGGGAATATAATGCGGAGGTAGGTGGATATAAGGCAGTAAGGCCGGCATAAACCTTTTGCTGGCAGAGGATCAGCACGAATTGGTGGCTTGATTAACTTCGTAGCCACGACTCAAATGACGGAGTGGAAGCAGTGGGGCGTGCCGGAGGCGGCAGGGAGCTCGAACTGGAATATTTATCTATTAATGGCATTTCCATTTCAGAAGCTAATAAGTCAGCCGCAGTCAACTGCTAAGAGAGGAGTCTAATTACGAATGGTGGCCGCTGGAATACGAGAAGGCGGAAGTGACAATCGTAGCTCACTATAGCTTCAGGCTTTCTATTCATAAATCATCTGCGTTGATTCACCATTAGCTAAGCTAAGAGCGGTTATGTGCAATTTATGTTATATTGCTTTTCCCCCACGGTGTCTTTTCGTATTCATGTTCGTGCTTCAGTTATGTGGAGAGTGTCATTTGAGTAATAGAAGGCGCTGTGGCTGCGGTTGCTTGCTTTTCAAGAAACCATACCAACGTCTTTCGCTTACATTTAATATTACCTCTGTAGCTGGTGGAAGCGCAGTAGATTGTTTGCTCACCGGGGCGCCTAAATCAAATTGGGATACCTCGACCAGCGCCGCGTGTAGAGTAGGCTGACAATCTATGAATCCAAGACCCTCAGCATCTCATCTACATTTGTGAACTTCTCTCTTTCTTTACCCATGGTCTTTCCCCTCTCTTTCTCTGCCTCGTCAATTCTCTTCCAGTCTTCCCACGAGACGGGTCTCAATCCCTTCTTCTCTGCCTCATTTTTCATCCCCTCCCAACCAAACCCCGTGTTTGAATCATTGTTAGAATTGAGGAACGGCACCTGTTGCTCCCAATCCCTTACAATGGCATCAGCGGAAGTGAAAGCATCATCCATCGTGCTTGCTATTACACCCGTAGGTCCTCGTTTGACCCATCCAGCACAGTACATTCCGGGTACGTGGCCTGCAGTGAGAGCCCCGGGGCCACTCTGGGGGTTTATAATACGGCCATATGGATCGTTAGGGATAATTCCCATGCGATCATCGAAAGGAACATTCAACTCAGCAAGGCCAGGAAGAGCGGAGGACTTATACCCCACTGAACGGAAAGCTAGGGATGCTAGAATATTTTCGATGTGACCAGTTGAAGTGACTTCAGCATTACGACCGAAGGGATCGGAGTTGGGCAGGAAAGAGTTTTTTTCGAGACTTATGCTTGAGAGTTGGGCGGGAGTTTCAGAGAATGACTTGAATGCCGTAGGAGAAAGTAGGAAGGATAAAGCCCATTTTTTGGTAGCCGAAGATGCAGGAGCTGCCGATCCCTTGGTCAGGACCTGAGTAATGCGTTTTTGCACCCGCGGTAATTTCGCAATCTCAGCTGGAAAGAGGGACGAATCAATCGGTTCAAATGATACATATGGAAGGTTCATGAGCTCGCGCACTTCTTTGATAGTAAAGGCAGCCTCATGATTCTATTAGTGAGGTGAAGGTTTAGTCAAATGCAGTATGACCTACCTGCATGGGGCCTCTTCTTCCAATAACCTTAACAGATCTCACTCTGCTACGGGCTAAGGTTTCTAATGCTTGCTCCGTGATATCTGTCTTCCGCAGTGCGTCTACATCGGTTAGTAATATCCGCGCTACGTCCAAAGCGACATTCCCCTGTCCAATGACGACAGCTTCTTCTCCAGTGTCGAGTTTTGGATTTAGATTCGCATACTCCGAAAGACCATTATACCAACCAATAAAAGCACGCGCAGAGTATACACCATTTAGACCCTCTCCGGGTATCCCAAGCTTCTTGTCTTTTGACGCCCCATAGGCAAAGAGGATTGCATCATAGTGCGATTTCAACGAAGCGAGAGGGATGTCGTGCCCAATGCTGATGTTGCCGATAAAATTAAAGCGTGGCGAGGAGGCTACTTCTTCAAATTTTTCTTGGCAGTTCTACAATGGCTAGATTAACAATCATATTGTAAGTGGTATTGAGAAGGTCATACCTTGACTTCCGGATGGTCTGGTGCCACTCCAAATCGCACCAAACCATAAGGCACAGGAAGATGCTCATACATGTCGACTACAGCATCTTGTATCTTATGCATTATACGGTACGTTGTGTAAAACCCAGCAGGTCCCGAGCCGATAACCGCGAGACGGAACGGCCTGCTCCTTGGTGTCGCATTGGTGAAGTTGCGCTGAGAGCCTCGAGCTCTATTGAAGTTGTTCTTAAGTGGTTGTTTTCTTGGTAAGCCATTTGCAAGTTTCCTTGTGCAGCTTGAACAAATGTATAGTGTGCTGCGAAAGACTTGCATGATCAACGGGAAATTGGAAGTTTGGAGGTGCCCGAAATCTTCAACTTATTCGCGTACCACAAAGTCATCGTCATTGGCCGGCAGACAGCGCTCACTATTGATAGGCAGACTCCGAGCTTGCAAATTGTAAAATCGAGCTGCATCTCCTTATCACACGATTTCTTTTCTCTTAGCCGATCACATCTACATATTGGGCGCTGCATGACGCCAAAAACGCCATGTATAGAATATGCACAGACCCCTGCGTTGCTATGGGCGACGCCCATTTGTATACCTCGACCTCTGCCCCCACCCATGATCCAATCTTCAGGCATTCCTCTGTTAACCGAAGTAATTACCCTCGTTAGTTCTGGTATATGCTGCATTCCTCAACTCTCCTTCTAAGTGTGAGCTGCTAAGCATTGCATTCCTCCCTCGTTTATCAATTCCAGCAGAGTAGAAGATGGGTGGCGGGCAGCCTTACATGTACGATCCACCGAAAAGGTACTCCGCGGTCGATCCTTACGATGGATTCAACCCGAAAGCTGTGACAATGGCGAGCCGGCAGCCTCCTCCACCTCCTCAACCAAAACCAGAGGGGCCTTTAATCAACATCAATAGGCACCCAGACAGCTACTTAATCGTACCCTATGGAAACACCAATGCGAAGCCCATGAGCCCAAGGACGAAGGCAAACATTAAATGGACAAGATGGATACAGCTGCTCTTCCGAGTGTTGCAGTTACTTGAGGCAATTGGCATGCTGATTTGTGTTATTTGCATCCGAGGAACTCAGGGTACTGAAGGGTGGATCATTAGGATACCAGTAATCAAGCCACTATATTCACTACTTTATGCCGGTTCTAATTGTTTTCATAGCCGGGAGTCGATATTCTTTCAGACCTGTATGCGGTATACCACCTTCTAAGAACTGCAAAAGCGCGTACGCCAGCCAGCTCCGCAAGCTATCATTTTTTCGCACTTATGATGGATTCCGGTCTTATCCCATTTTATGTTTTCACGGCACTGATGGCAAACCGTAATTATAACGAGAAGCCCGGAACGGATGGTCGATGGCGTACCTTCTTTCCCACTGACGAAGATGCCAATAAAGTTCTCAACGCAACTTGGCTCATTGCCGTGACCGCTGGAGCTCTACATTGTGCCTCTCTCTTTCTGGATCTATACCTTGTCCTCATGTTCCGAAAGATTGCTCGGTTACCACCGGACATGAACCCGTTGGAGGACAATCTTACTTCACGCCGAAAGACCAAACATAAGCACAAGAACTCGTCAATCTCTGCCATTACCCCCTTGACAGCGGATGAGAAGCGGATGAGCGCTCAGAGCGGCAGCACTGTGTCTCTCCCAAACCGTCAGTCTCAAGCGGATCCTCTCATGCCAAGCCCTGATGCTAGCAGGGTGTCGTTCTTCCACACCCGCACCAACTCAGACATTAGCTACTCTCCGCACAATCCTACAACTGCTCGACTCTCCCGCACTGATCTACCCAACCCAATATATCAGCAGCCTGCTTCAGCACGAGCATCTCGTGCTGATCTTCACCACCGGGAAGACCTACACCGCAGAAATGACAGCGATAGCGAAACTCTAAACCAGCGGAAATCTTTCCTGGAGGCACAATCAATTCGAAGATCACGGCCTAACTCCCAAGCCCCTTCACAGCGTAACTCTTCTTTTGTCTCTTCATTGGGCCCTGGCAATGACAATGACAATGATGATATGAACAACCCACCTCAAAAAACCAGCCGCGAAAGCCTACAGTCTGATAATTGGTTCGTGCACTCCACTGCTGAAGACAACCCATACGTGACGCATCCGTCCCCTACAAAGAATCAGTCCAAGGCCCGGTCAAACACTACCTCCCGCGGCTACAATGCTCTCCCACTCTCCGGCGACGTGTCAGATGACGAGCGAATGATGCCGCAACCACTCCGCATGAACCCACCCACACCCCCTCCAGCCTCCCGTCCAACCACCGCAACGACAACGGCAACCACCAGCACCTACGACAACCCTGATCCAACCAATCATCCAAACCTCACCCGCACCCAGACCGTCACCTCCATCAGCACAGACGCCACATTTACGCGTTCACCCAAGCGAGCCGGAACACCCAAAAGCCGCTACTACGGCGACCTCAGAGCCGCAACCCAGGGCATCCGCAACTCAGCCTCCAACACGACTCTCAACTCACCCACAAAGCCATACTACACGCAGAACCGGCCGACCAGCCCCTCGAAACTCTCGCCCAAGAAGCCGTTCTCTTCGATCCGCCGGACGGGCGAGACGGCGTACACGCCTATCGAGCGGCAATCACCACGTGTCGTGAGCCGGTCCGGTATTGATATCGACGGCGACTATGAGTCCGACTATGCGGGTGATCTGGGAATGGGCGGAGGCCGTCGTAGAGATGTTAGCGGGAAGATTGCTGAGGAGGGACGGGGAGGCACTGGAGGGCGGTGGGGTGCGATGGGCATGGGTGGTGGACTGACGTTTAGGAAGGTGAGCGGAGTTGCGTACAGTGCGTGATCCGCTGGAAGATGAGTTTCAATAGAAAGAGGAGGATTGGAGAATAGGTAAGTGATACTTTTGTTTGTTGCTGCTGGGATTGGGTGCTGTCTGGCGCTTGGGGCATAGTGCTAGGCCTTGGATATTACTTGGATTGTTTCGCTCGTGTTGTAAGGAATTGGATATATAGGGGGAATGTCTCGGGTAAAAGTGCTGCCCTTGTGTGTATAGGATTGGATAGGGTAGATGAGGGGAAATGTGTAATGAAAAACAGATTTGATTATAATTAGGAAGTGTTCGTTCCATTCGGAAAAGGGAATAACTTAATCCATAAAAGAATCCAACAAGCCGAATTTCAAATAGTTCGAAACAGCGGCTACAATTACCAAACTTAAGAACTTCGATGATATAGACAAAGTTCATCCACCGTTGATGCAGAGATCACGCTAAAGATTTCTCTACTGGTTGTAAAGTACAATGGTACTATCGGATTTCGAAGACATTTAGTATGGAATAGAAGGTGGTGGGCTTGGTGTACTTCTACGCGATTCACGAATTATTGTTCTAGTCTTGTCAAAAAAAATCAGACGACTTATCTCTACATGGGCAAGGAAGGCATGCCCTGTAGTGATCTATTTGGACTGGTGTGGCGTGGATTGAAGTCAAATCCAGTGCACCATACCTAAATAGGAATAATAGTTACCTATATAGGCTAGCCCTCCATTTTGGATCCAATTGGCGCGAGTTGTCGCACCGCCTTCAACTGAACACTCTCTCTAACTTTTGAACACGCCTCACTCACCGTCTTTACTGTACATTTCTTCGACCCAAATTACTGCAGAAACTACCCGTGTATATGGCAAAATCCAAGAAGGGTGGAGGTACTCCCAAAGGAAAAGGGCCTTCAAATTCTACCCCACCCCGTCACAGAAGTCGGTCCAAATAGATCACTGATACCCTAGAGTAAGGATAGCACCACGGCGTCACAGTGATCCTAAGGGCTCGTCACTTTACCGGAACAAACTTACTGGAGATATCTATCAGGGAGAGTCATCTAATTCGGCCAAGATAAAACTGAACCCCAGCCAGCTCAATACTACCAGACAACCCAAAATGCGGTCCCCAAGATCAGCAGAAGCCTCCAGAGCCCAACGCCTTGACCGCATCCAAACCAATATCAACAGGCTTCCCCAAGAGTTGGCTGCAGCAGAAAGTGAGCGCGACATCCTCGCTACCGCCCTTAACAAGTCCATCCATGTAACAGAGCAAGCAGATGTCCAGGGAGAGCAGTGGAATGCTCAAAGCAGAGGCTATAGCGACGCACTTCAAGCCACCAGACAGTCTCCCGTCAATGCTATATATCAGCCAGCTCTAAGAGATGAAGAAATCGACAGATTACAGACCGAGCTCGACGAAGGAACCCAGACACCGAACAGCAATGGCGCCGCTGGCTCTTCTAGCTCTCCTAAAGTGCCTTAGCAGCCTATCCAGAACTTAAAATGCCAGGCAGAGCAGTTGCATGATAGGCTAAACAACAGGGAAACGTAGTTGATCCATGTGCGAGGCCAGGCTTTCGCTGCGCTGTAGGGCTTGCGAATGAGCTGTCCCACGAACTAGCCGATGTGCAAGCATCGCTGGATCGGGAATGCCAAAGCCCAGCGTGGGCGACTTGTTATGGGCAACCGAATGCCTCCTCGATCTCTGGTGAACCTCTGGATAAGCGTCTTCAAGAGAGCCTGGAAAGTTTTGAAGGTGTATTGGCGATGGCGCATGAGGAATCGCATAGGGAGGTGGTAAAGGGAAAGGGACAAATTATACTGCTTCAAAACGACCTGGAGGCTGAAGTCAGAAAGGAAGTGTGGAAGAATCTTTTCAAGGAGCGGAAGATGAATAAGAGACTTAGGCAAGAGCTAGGAGAGGCGTAAGTGCGTACGGCGCCTGAATCCAGCATGAGGAGGAGGAGGATGACATGACAGTTCCGGCCGGTTGGCAGCCTCCAGATCTCGACTTAGAAATGGACGATGCTGAGGAGAGTGGGTACACAAGAGGGTGTTGATAGGTAGTCGCGATACACTTTATGCTTTGTTCATAAGTGCTCCTTAATTCACAGTATGGCATTTAAGGTTTCTAGAAAATGGTAACATGATCTAATCTACGCATCTTAACGATAAACATTGAAATTAAGTACAACTCTGGAAGAAGTAGAAATGGGCCATTAGAGTATGCTTTTAAAGATAGCAAATGGTTTAAATTTAAGTTCATGTACAAGCACATGTACATTCTAATTGAAGATACAATATTAAGCGCCGTCCAAAACTTATAAAGATATGTTTTATATTTGCTGTTGTAATTTCTGATGCAGCCATTAACTAGGTAAGATTTCTTTAAAACTACATACTTGCTAACTAGATGGCTCTAGTCTTCCCTCGGGTTCTCGTAATGTTATTCAAGATCTCGGGGACAGAGTTACAATCCATTGCGCATTGGTGCCAATTTCATTGAATGAAAATAAATTATCATGTTATTCCTATGCCATTGGCTCTTATTCTACCCTCTGGCCCAGTGCTGCCTTGATTGCATACTCACCAGCAACTATAGTAATTCACCGCCTTGATTCAAGACACCGCTGAGCTTTCAACTCGGCCTCCCTGTATTGCACATGTTCTCTAGTGTTGTTCTCAAAATATCATTCTGTACCGCCTCACTTCCGCGGAAGAGGCACAAAGAGGCAAGAATTGCATGTGATAAATGCAACCTTATACCGCGGTGAACTAAAAGGGATGGGAACAGGGTCATGAGGCGATGATTGTTGAAAAGACGCTAATACGCATTCCGCGTTCCAGATGGCTGATTCTGCCTGCAGGAAGCTGGTCAGCCGTACCTGCAGCGCTATTCACGGTGACTTAGATGGCTCAGATGGCTCATAGCTCAAATGGGGGCCATAGGAAAGACTAGGATCAATGCCGGTGTCCAATTCCGTAATGATTCAGCCGCTGCCTCCTTAGCACCATAAGAATACGAAGCTAAGACCTGTGACGCATATGAAATGAGGCAAGTGAAAACGATAACATGAGTAGGCAGAAGGTTTTATTCCAAGTTGTCGCCAGCTGGCTTGCGTCTCTGCACGCAGCGACAGGGCACATCGCTGCAGAAGTCTAGGCATCCTCAGCTGAATACGAAAAGCCCTGATCAAAAGGGTGTGGATTTAATTTAACATGGCTACTCTCTATTTGGACTTGTGCTAAATGGAGAAGCTAGGCAAGGAATAGTAGAGACTAGGCAAAGACGAAGATACCATATGAAAGAGAAATTTAAAAACACGGTAGACGCACAACTGCTGAGGAATGCGAACGGCTTGCGAGGCATTCAGCTCGGCTTGCCGAGAATAATAGTAAAAGAAGACACATATAGGTAGTTTCGGATATTCTAGTTGCCTTCTCCTTGAGCACGGACGATGTTTCCGCGCATGTTGCAAGGCTCTCTTTCCCTACGAGGCACTCCAGATCTGGTCCGTGCGGGGAGTGGGTAGGCATCAGTTTCGAAGTTTTCGCCTTTTCAGTTGCTTGTCGAGTGTTAGTAAGGCCACTTCCTGAGGCTGACAATATATGGCAGAAATCGTGGATGTGTAGCAGAAGAGTACTGGTGAAGATGGAGTGTGATGGTTACGGGTTATTGTGTCGTGGTGTTTAGGTTTGTACTTGTCTTTTGTCATCTTTTTCATCCCGCGGGCGGGCTAGCGCTTCCGACTTCGCCAAGCCTGAAGCTTCCCCGTGCTTCTCAGAAATTGTCTCGCAACTCACCAGATCTTCCTTACGCCCGACCATTGTATTCAGTTCAGCCCAAACTTCATCTCCACTCTCTCAGCTCCATCACAATGTTTTCAGCACGTCAGATATTTTGCGCCGTCCAGCGGCGATCCTTCTCCGCCTCGTCCAGACAGGTACGCCGGCCTTGGCATTAGTGTTGCTTTTGCAACACCCTCGGGTTTCTCAATGGATTGAATATGTTGGAATTGATGCTAACTAGAGGGTTTATAGGCATCTAAGGTAACTGTGTTGGGTGCTGCTGGAGGCATTGGCCAGCCATTGTCACTTCTGTTGAAGCTCAACCCCAGAGTCAGCCAGCTCGCCCTCTACGATATTCGTTTAGCTCCTGGTACATTCTCCATTCCGCCGACCTATAATAAAATGCCGGGCTGACAATTGGGTCTTCTAGGCGTTGCTGCGGATATCAGTCACATCAACACCAAGAGCGAGGTATGATTTGTTGTGATGTTTGTAAAGAAGAGTTTGTGCTGATATACAAAAGGTTAGAGGATATGACCCAACGCCATCAGCTCTCGCCGAGTGTCTCTCTGGTAGTGAAATTGTCCTGATCCCTGCTGGTGTGCCTCGCAAGCCAGGCATGACCCGTGATGGTGAGCACTACCAATATCTACGACAGCAACTTCTAATGTCAATCTTAGATCTCTTCAAGACAAACGCCTCAATTGTCCGAGATTTGGCCAAAGCGGCCGCGGATCATGCTCCGGAAGCCAACATCCTCATCATCTCCAACCCGGTATGTCCTTGACAGCGCATTGATACTTCTATCAATCATCCATAAAACTTATAAAAATTATAGGTCAATTCCACCGTCCCGATCACTGCCGAGGTCTTCAAGTCTAAGGGCGTCTATAACCCCAAGCGTCTCTTCGGTGTCACCACGCTCGATGTTGTTCGTGCGTCCCGCTTTATTTCGCAGATCAAGGGCACCGATCCCGCCAACGAGAACATCACCGTCGTCGGTGGCCACTCTGGCGCTACGATTGTTCCTCTCCTCTCACAATCCGGCTACGACCTCAAAGGCGAGCAGCTAGATGAGTACGTGCGCCGTGTGCGATTCGGTGGTGACGAGGTCGTGCAAGCTAAAGGCGGTGCCGGCTCGGCAACGCTTTCCATGGCCATGGCCGGTGCTCGTTTCGCCGAGAGCCTGCTCAAGGCTGCTCAGGGCCAGAAGAACGTCATTGAGCCGACATTCGTTGACTCACCGCTATACAAGGACCAGGGCTGCGATTTCTTCGCCTCCAACGTCGAGCTCGGCCCTAACGGCATTGAGAAGATTCACCCGGTTGGCAAGATCACAAATTACGAGCAGAAGCTACTCGATGTGTGCTTGGGCGACCTAAGCAAGAACATCGCCAAGGGTGTCGAATTCGCCAAGGAGAACCCGTAAATGTTGAGATCCAAGAAGGGGACTGAGGATGGTGATGAGGAGACCACGGTTTACGCAGTTGGTGACGACCAAGGGGGTTGAGGGACGGCGCAGTTTACTTCCAGCACTTGTAATATGGGAACTGGACTGGACTGGAACTGGAGCTGGGGTCTCTACATAAAGCGTTGGAGTCGATTCGTTGATTGCATGTAGATTTTTGCGATTGTATCGTATAACATGATCCTCCTCTCTGAACTCTGCCGCTATGCCTTTGGTTGTGCATACTCCAAAATCCCTTCTGCGGAGAACAATATGCTAGAATGAGGTTGTGATTTTCATCCATGATTCTGCAATTACAACTTTCATTGTCACGGGTTGTCACGTGGCGGGGCCGATATTCGGGACAAGTCGGCTCAGCGGACACATGCAAACCCACGTCCCAGCAATAACCCACCCTTAGCTAACAAATATTCAGCCACACCTATTTTTGATATTCAGGGCGTAATGGGCTTTATCTCAGCACCCGCTTACCGCTTAAATAGCAAAATTATCGCAGAAATGGTGCTTTCGGAAATGGCGAGCTGCAGTGAAGGATTCGCCTGCTTATCTCCGAGCTTAACACCGGGGTACGTATATCAAGTTGTTCGGCAAGGGCAGTATATAGATACGTCACTAACTCTGAGCTCAGAAATCCTCCGCCACCAATTCCTTATTCACACCCTCACGTCGCCCTCTCCGCTTACCTTCTCCGCTCAACTACATTTTACCCGCCTAGGCACTTCCCTAGTTAGAGAAGGCGAGTGCCCGAGGCCACCGCTACATGCGGTTGTTGCTGCATTGACTCAAGCGCTGGCGTCAGAAGGATCAGGATCGGGACCGGGATCAGGACCAGGATCAGGGTTAATACAGTGCTGGCGTTCTGCCGGCCTTGCACTACAGTAAAACCTCGTTATACCGTTCAGCTCGGTAGTAGGGGGTTTGAACGTTATGCCGTATAGAAACGTTATATTGCAAGCTCACTTATTAATCGCTGCAAGAGGCTAAATCAACTCTTCTCTCTATCCATAACTACTTAAAGAAGCTCGTGATAGTCATCTGCTTTACTCACACAACTTAACGGCCTTAAATTACTCTCTCTGCCTTTATAAGAGCTGTAATTAGAGTCTTATTACCCTCCTCTTGCTACCCCTTATAGAGCTTAAGGCGCTCTAGTGTATCTAAAGCCTTATTAAGCTTAATAACTTATGGCTTAACCTTATTATCGCTTTTCTTATTATCTGGCGCATTATATAAGGGTGTTAAAATTAATTAGTAAAAAAGCGAGTAGCGTCTCTCTAAGGTTTTCTAGGGTTCTTATAGCAGTATACCTGGATCTACTGCCTCTCATGTTCTGAAATACTATAGTGGCGAAGGCACTTAAGGTCCTTAGACTTCGCCATTGTATAGGGCAAGAGGGGTGTTAAATTAATAAATATTAATGGTAGCGGTGCTAGTTTGTAGGCTTAAGAGTAAGGGGTTAATACAGAGCGCTAAATTACACCCAGTAGAGATGGAATTTAAACCACCCCTATAATAATCTATGGATATATATTTACTAGTTAGTTAAACTATAGATTAATAAAGCAGATATATACAGTTAACCTCCATTAAGAATTAAGCAATTCCATTAAAGAATAATTGTTCCTGATCCTCCGGGGCAATTAACCTTCCATTGGGCGCCTAAATTAGCTCCAAAAATAGGGTTTCTAACACTATAATTACTCGCGCTATACCGTTCTTGTATGAGAGAGCTTTGAACGTAACAGCGTATCAAATTTGAACGTAAAGCCTTACACGCCTCATAGTAAAATCAACTGTTCCTGGCTATTGACCGGTATACCGTAGATGAACGGTGTACCAAGATAACGTTAAAACGCGGCTTTACTGTATTATAACTACCACTGTAAGAAGGCAAAGAGACGCAAAACACCGCATCAAGCTAGACAGCAGAAAGACGCGGAGTTCCGTCAAGGCAAGCAGAAGCCGTAAGGGACGCATGCGCGGGGACGCAAAAAATCCAGCTTTGCAAACGGCGCCTCGAAAACTCCTCCGCCTGGACACCTTCTCTGCATATCCGCTTTTAGAACTATCAGCTTTGTGATTGACCACGTAATCTAGACCAAGCCTACTCACCGCACGCACGCACGCACGCACGCACGCCATGCCAGCTGATCTGGAGCACAACCTCCTGCTGGTCACCTGCGCCAGCGGCAGGCAGGCCTCGCGCCTGGTAGTGCACAGCGCGGCGTCGCGCGCGCGGCTTGCGGCGCAGCACCCGGGCGCGAGCGTCGTGCAGGCAGACCTCTACGACGGGCGCGACGTGGCGGCGTTGCTGGATGGCGTGGCGGTCGTGCTGCACGTCGGGCCCACCTACCACCCGCACGAGACGGAGATCGGGTATCTGATGGTCGACGCGGCGGTGCGGGAGGCGCGGAGGGGTGCGTTTAAGCATTTTGTCCTAAGCTCGGTGCTGAATTCGCAGCTGCGCAAAATGATGAACAAGGGCACTGAGGAGGTGGACCTGCGGACCAGAGATGCGGCGCAGAGGATGCTGTTGTTTTATAACTATAGGGGCTTAATTGGGAACCCGAATGTGCTGAATTGGTTGATTGGGAGGAAGCCGCTAAGTTATGCGGACTGGGTTGATATGCGGGTGAAGGAGGAAGAGAGTAAGGAGAGTTGAGGGAATTCTCGGATGTTAGGAGACATCATACATCTAAAGGAAGAATCGAGCCACGATCCGTTGAGCCGTTACTATTATATACGTACCTTCACACTTTGTGATCAACGCTGGAAAGGCTTTAGGATGGGATATTTGGTGAAACTTATATAGTCATCTTAAGTAGTCAACAGGTCCTTCAAAGCTTTGTTGTAATTTTTTTAGCCATACTAAAGTGACAGTAACCATTCAGGAAAGCTGAGCTCTAACAACCAGATGGCAATATCTAAACCGTCTACCTCTCGGATGTGGCGAGGTCTATTGCATTATTCTGGTGAATTGGTGGTGGCGTTCAGTGTGACGCGGAATGCGGTGGATGGGAGGGACGAGGTTGGGCCAGTCCGTGCTCTAGATCTAACGATCACCAACGGCTTGTGCCAAGATCCGGGGAAAACGGTCTCATCTTATACAATGATCAGAGAAACAGCTGAATAAATAATGACTCGGGCTGGCGTTGGTATAGCAGAAGCTGCAATTGTATATAGAGGTACATGGCCGGCTCAGCGGCAACAGCAATGGTGGTTGGTGTTGCGGCCCAGGCGGTGGTGCCCCTCGTGCAGTAAGAAGATTTCCGCTTCCGGTGGACCGAGGTTCATCTTCAGCAGCAATCCCAGTAACTTTGATGGCCACCAGGCGTCACCTATTGATAAAAACCGACTGACCTTTTGTTTCTTCTTCCCCCTAAGACTTTCTCTTCACAACCGTCCTCCAAAAAGACCGAGGCATGTTCAATGCAGTCGCAAGAGCGCGTCCACCTGCCTCCCTCTTCCGCCAACGGTTAATACCTAAGAGCTCTCCAAAGGTACTTCAGCTTACCCGAACACGAGAGAAGCTGAGAATATTCTAACCGCCCTGCCTGTACAGTCCATAGCCATGGCTCCGGCCAATTCTCGAAGAAACCAGTCTTCGTTCCCAGCGGGTATGTTCTGTCTCGTGATCACCCTCCAGGCGTCTCACCCTCGACATCAGACGGCTAAGAGAGCTACAATACTACAGGCTACAGAGAAGACCACTCCAAAGGCGCTATGCTCCGCTTCGAAGACTCTTTGCCTCGTCTCCCTGTCCCGACCCTCCAAGAAACAGCGAAACGCTACCTCAAATCCGTCCACCCACTGCTCAGCAAGCCCGAGTACGAAGCCACCACAAAGGCCGTTGAGGAGTTCATTGCTCCCGGTGGCCCTGGCGAAGCGCTTCAGAAGCGACTAGTAGCACGGCGGGAAGATTCTACCATTCGCAACTGGCTTGCGGAATGGTGGAACGAGGGAGCCTACATGGGCTACCGCGACCCGATCGTCCCCTACGTCAGCTACTTCTACTCCCACAGAGATGACCGTAAGCGGCGCAACCCCGCAAAGCGTGCTGCTGCCATGTCCACCGCTGTGCTTGAGTTCAAGAAACAAGTCGACAGCTGCTCATTGGAACCAGAGTACATGAAGAAGCTACCCATGGCTATGAGCTCGTACGAGTGGATGTTCAACTGCTGCAGGGTGCCGAAGAAGCCAGCGGACACGAGTGTCAAGTACCCATATCAGGAAAACCCGCATATTGTAGTCATTAGGAAGAACCAGTTCTGGAAGGTGCCGCATGAGATCGATGGCAAGCAGCTCAACACAAGCGAGTTGGAGCAGCAGTTCAAGAGAATTTATGAGAAGGCGGAGAGGAGCGCACCTGTGGGAATTCTCACTTCGCAAAACAGAGATGTATGGACAGATGTATGTGTATTTCCCTCTCAAATCCCTGTGGTGTTTTTTTTTTGGGGGGGGGATTTGTATGTGACTGACAGGCACCACAGGTCTACGAACGCCTCGTTGCCTCCTCGGACGTCAACAAATCTGCCCTCGAAACCATCCAATCCGCCTCGTTCGTTGTCTGTCTTGACGATGCCTCTCCAGTCACCCTGGAAGAGCGTGCGCATCAATACTGGCACGGCGACGGCTCTAACCGCTGGTTCGACAAGACCCTCCAATTCATCATCAACGACAACGGCACTTCAGGCTTCATGGGCGAACATTCCATGATGGACGGCACACCTACACATCGTCTCAATGACCACGCCAACAAGCTCATCTTCACCAACGCCCTAGATTTCGACAACCCGAATGTCCGCAGCAACCTACCTGACCCGACTCCCATCCGCTTTCACCTTACCCCAGAACTAAAAGAGGACATAGAAGCTGCCCAACGCCACTTCGACGGTCAAATCGGCGCCCACGAACTCCGTGTTCAAGCCTATCAGGGCTACGGCAAAGGCCTCATCAAGAAATTCAAGTGCTCTCCCGACGCCTACGTCCAGATGATCATCCAACTCGCCTACCACAAATTCTACGGCAAGAACCGGCCAACCTACGAATCGGCCGCGACACGGCGCTTCCAGCAAGGCCGCACAGAAACCTGCCGCTCGGTGTCGGACGAGAGCGTCGCGTTCTGCAACGCGATGGCGGACGCGTCGGTGCCGGCGGAGAAGTGCCAGCAGCTGTTCCGCGAGGCGCTGCACGCGCACGTCAAGTACATCAGCGACGCCAGCGACGGGCGTGGCGTCGACCGGCACCTGCTCGGGCTGAAGAAGTGCCTCAAGGAGGGCGAGGAGCTGCCCGCGCTGTACCGTGACCCGGCGTATGCGTACAGCAGCAAGTGGTTCATCAGCACCAGCCAGCTGAGCTCCGAGTACTTCAATGGCTATGGCTGGAGCCAGGTTGTGGATGATGGCTGGGGGTATGTTTGACTGCTTTCTTCTATTTGCTGTTCCGGCTTCTTTTTAATCCCTGCACAATTCGGTCCTTCAACTCGGCTCTGCCCAAAACTCGAGTTGTCGAGTTATGCTAACAATGGCATTAGTATCGCCTATATGATCAACGAAAATAGCATCCAGTTCAACGTCGTCAGCAAGGGCCTTGGCTCTGTATGTATTTCCCATCTTCGTCCTTAATACCTTCCTTGTAGAGCTAACACGCTATCGCAGGAACGCATGTCATTCTATCTCAATGAAGCAGCGGGCGATATTAGAGACTTGATGGTGCCGACGCTCGAAGCGCCGAAGGCGAAGTTATAGATAGACTTGCGCTCTTCCTGTCCTATTATCTCACTTTGGGTTGGGGAAGAGCGACGCAGTGCTCAACGCAAGTGTGTATATAGGTGTTCCTAATTTCGACGGATAGGGAAGGCGAGTAAACGGGTAGGCCGTACTAAGAGGGCTGAGGAAGTGGGTAGTCTTGGTCTAGATCGAGATGCGCGTCGTAGTTACTTTTCTGTTCCTTTTTCCCAACTGTGGTTTGTATGATGCTGGTTTCCTTTTTTCATCACGACGCGATAGAGGCAGAGATGGAGTGGGGAGACCGTGGAAGTCCTATAGAACGGAATGTGAGATTTCACACACACATGCAGCCCTATCGTCCAGCCTTGCATGCAGATACGGGGAAGGTGCAGCCACAGACAGACTGCTGGGCCAAGGCTGAGACACCAGCCTCGACCGCATCGCTGACCCACAAGGCTGAAGAAAAACCGTCCCTGTCTCCCTCCCTCGGTCTCCTCTGCCGAGCTTAGTCGAGAGAAAAGCCTTAAAGCACCGCAACCCAAGCATCTCAATCCTTCAGCATCGCTTACCTGCAGAGGCCCCATGACACGGACACATTCACCTCATCCATTCTCCCGCAAACATCCCTCTAAGGCAATTGTAAGAAAAAAAAGCCGCTCGGAAGCATCCATCCGTCCCACGCCATCATCCCCCCACCTAACGACGCAGCCTCGCGCAGCCAGTCGCCGCTCGGGAAAAAAAACCCCCCACTCTGCAGCTATACATACACCTATCCCCCTCTCTCTCCCGCTTCTCCGAGCTCCAGCCACACGCACGACACACGCAGAAAGAACCGTGTTTCAGGCCTTGGGGAATCGGGAAAGATGGCCCCTTTTTTCTAACAGAAAAAGGAAAAAAAAAAGACTTCAAGATTTTTTTTTTTAAACTCTATTCGCACGACTCGTTGGCCCGAGATCGCCGATTACCATCCCTTACCGCGCGGGGCCGTGCCCTCTGGCCTGCTTTCCGGAAGATGCTGATGGCGCGGTGAGGGAGTCCGGCTCTGCGCCTGCTTTATGAGGATCGCGGTGAGCGGTGGTGGGGGTGGTAGTGGTGAATGGTGATAGTGATGGTCATAGTGACGGTTGTGCTGGTGGTTGTACCGATGGTTGTACGAACCATGGTTGCGGTAGTGGTGGGGGGGCCGCGTAAGGCGCGCGTGTGCCGATGACGAGGGGCTGCTGATGACGAGAGCGAGCGCGCGTGGGACGGGGATTTGGGACCAGTTCGGGGGCGGGAAGGGAGGGGAGGCGCAGCAAGGGGCGGGGTTATGCAGGAAATCAAAGGTTTTTTGGAATCGGAGTGAATGTTGTGATTTGAGCCTTTCAGGAAAGTGATCTGGTGCAGAAGGGGGAAACAGGTAGGCTGCAGACTAGGGAATTTGTGATGATGGATTGACTAAAAATGGGAATTATAGCAAAAACAGAATCGGATAACTATCCCTAAGATACAGCTCTCACCCAGACTTGGTGCCAAGCAAGCCGTCAAGCTCGCTTTGACTACTACGAGCACCTTGCACATCATCACGGACCTTTAGAAGTACTTTGCACGGGTGCACCTACCATATGCTTGACAGCTTGCTTATTACCAAGTCTGCTCTCACGATGTCACTATCAGCCTCACCACCGCCCAGTTTCAAGAAATCAAATGGATTTGACATGAAACGTCTCTTCTAGTCTAGCCATGCAGCTCCGCCTGTAAGCCGCATGGCATTGCACGCGTGTCAGCTTATAAAGAGCTTAGTAGAGCTATACACGCACCGCGAAAGTTGCTCGTTTCAACCGCACGCCCGGTCTTTCTAAGTATGAACCGGGAATCCTTTCATGCTATTCGACTGGAATCAAAGAATACGGTTCAGGCCACGAAGCAGCTGCATGAAAGCATACAAGGCGTGCTCCAAGGCGTTTCAGCAGGAAGCCGGAGAGAGACAGACAGATAAACATGTGAATTTCTAATTGAGAATGAGGCAGAGGCACTCGGACGCTGATGTGTAAATGCTAAGAAGAGAGGCGTTGTTGTCAAGGCACGAAAAGGGATACGACATGCAGCGCGCCACGTCACAGCAGGCGCAAAAGAAGGCGGCTCTTGACTCGAGACTGCGGGGTGCAATCACTGTGGTGGTTCTGGAACCCCTCTTAAGCTCTCAGACGCCTTCTGCTAGTGCCGCTAACGCTGCTGGTGCTGCTAGTGGCAAGGCCAAGAGGGTGCACTTTTGCGGTCAATCGCGGTCAACTCGTCAGCCCCCGGTGGCCGCGCTATTAGGTACTTGTAGCGAGCTGCTTCACCCAGAACACGGCACGCGCACACCTCACTGGTCAACTCGGCCGCCAAGTGAAAGCCACTCGCGCCATTTGACGAAAGTTGAGGGGTTTGGGACACCACAGCCGCTTTTTGCTCGTACGAGGCCTTGAGGCGTACTTCCTTTCTCTTTCACTCTCCATTACTGTAAATAGCTAAGAAAAGAACATACTGTGTCAAGATTAAGTGGATGATGAAGAAACGCCGCGCTCCTTGGCATATGTTCCCTATGTTTCCGTTACAAATTCCGTATAGCCTAGTTCTTCCCAGCCTAACACCCCGCCTTGATGCAAAAATAAAAGTGTAAAATCCCTGGCTCCATGCCCAATGCGATGAGTCGAAAGAACGCTGTAGAAGGCCATCCGTACAAACCGAAAAAGCATATGCACTAGTGCGGATAATGACAGGACGAGAAATTATTACAGGAGCATTGCCGCCACAAGCCCTTTACGCGTGGTTTAAAAAAAATGAACAAATGATTAAACGCCGACGTGAGTGATGGTTAAACACCCTTCTCCCCGAAAGAATCCTGTGATCGTTCCCATTAAGGTCGCCCGCTCTACGCCATGCGCCACCTGACCATTCTGACGCCGTGACCATGATGTAGCTGTATAAATGACGAGGACATGAAGGAAAGTATGAAGACAAAAAACTCAAACGCCAAATTGCCGGGGTATTTGTGCTGGTGCTTTCCTAGCACCGACCCAGTATTGGGCCTCGTGGGAGGGCTGGTTCTATTCTGCTATGCGCCGAAAGCCCAAGTCTAACCTGAAAAACGGAAGATGCAAAAAGCGTAAGCAAGGAATAGAGATGGAAGGGAGGGTACTAAAATTATCAACAAACAAGTCTAACAAGGGAGTTGACGTATTATCTAGAAGAGCGCATCGAGGTAGTCGGTCGGGGATGGGGGGTGGCTGTGCGAGGCGTGAGGCCGAGTGGTCTAACTCGTTAGCGAGTCGCAGCACGCGGTTTGTTTCTTGGTGTTGGGCAAGCGGCGCTAACAGTCCAAAGCGGACTAGAGTTCCCGTGTGCGCATGATCTCGACGCAGATCAGCCGGCCTGCAGCACACCCTCACATCATCCCTTTGCTCATCCACGAGAGGTCCGCTGACCATACTGCTGATAGGCCTCGTTGCCGGCTACTTGGCTTGCCTGGGGCGCAACATCCGCCCGTAGCTGCAGCGACTGTCCGGATCCCGGCACCGCCGTTGCAGCGCTTGGCTCCAGGAATGCTCCGTAGTCCCAAGATGTGCGCCCCGTTGTAGATAGCCCCGTCGAGTATTGTGATGCCTGGTGGTGTGCGGCTGCTTGCCATGGAGTCATGCTTTGTACTGTCGGGGCCAGCTGGGGAACCGAAACTCGCAGGTCGGATTGGCCAGCTGATGCCTCCAGTCCTGCTGATGCCTTGATATTCGGAGACAGGGCCGTCGAGGTCATGCTTGGTGTATAGGCTGTAGAGGCCACCGAACTTGAAACCGATCGAGGCGATGTGTTGCGGTGGAGTTCTGGAGCGGTCTCTGAAGGCCCGCCGCTGCCGTAGCTGCTTGATACCGGGGTGAGGAGGGCGCCAGCTGTTGACGAGTAACTCGCCGACTGTGGAATGTTAGCTGCATGCAGAACCGAGATTGAGCTATCAAACACATACGTATTTACTGATTATCTTCTTCAATGCATGTGCAAGAATCTTCCAAGGAAACACCTTGACGTCCTTTTCGATGTTCCTAGGCTTGGGATTCGGAAAGCCCATAATAACCTTGAAGAACTCTTCGCTCTCCGCCTTAGCCTTAGACACCGTCAGAGGTCGAAACCCTTCCAGGTTGCGTCGAATGCGGTTCTTCTCCTCCACGGTGAATCTGACGGCTACTAGAGATTCAAGGAGAAAGATGGTATCCACGCTGGTAATGAAGCATTCCTGTTTTTCCTCCCATAGGATACAGCTCACGCAGATGCTGTGCGGCGAACGCTCCTCTGGTGAGACTGCCTCGAATAATGTGGTGATCGTGCTGCCAGACTGACTTCTGCGAAATTGTACCAGGCGGCGCTTCGCATCCCATTCGTCTTGAGACCAGCCTTCAGCCATTTTCTCCAAATCTCCATCAATCTTCAAAACAGCCTTGGAATTCGGATACATGGCATAGGGATTAAAAGATTGAGGATGCGCAGAGACCGGAGTGACTGTTGAACTTGGTGGTTGTATTGTCGATGTCCGTATCAAAGGAGGATTGGCAAGTGAAGCTTGAGAGGGCATAACTGGCGTTCTAGCCGGCGTGGCTGCGATAGAAGCCGGACTCCGGCCTGTTTGGCTCACCGTTGAGTAGGGGCTGTACGTTGGTTGGCTCGGCGATTGAGTCTTCACATTCGGCTGAGAGATGTTTATTCCAGATGGAATGGAATATAGTCCCTTTTGTTGCGGGTTTTGCTGGGGGTAAACCGGAACCTGTGGCTGCTGAACCCTCTCGTACGCGCCCGAGTATGAAAAATTGCTAGGAAGCGCAGGTTGAACGTAGGATGCAGCTGGCGAAACCGAACTGTGTGCGATGGGGTAAACACTCGAGCTCTCTCTTGGTTTTGCGTACAGTCGCTGCGATGCGACTCGTTTCGCAGGCGATCTCAAGTAATCTGGAGTTTCCAACGATTCTGCTGAAATCTTTCGCTTTCGTGAAAGGTCTTGAGACGAGCTGTATGTCTGGTATGCAGGAACGTCCGTGTACGTAAAATCGCCGACTTCAAAAACATCAAGAATCCGGCTGTACTCATCTTCCATGTTCAGAAGGAGCTGCATCTGGCCACTAAGACATGCAGTCACCGCATGAGGCGGGATATCAGTTGTGAGAGCGTAGTTGAAATATTCTCCTTCTGGTTCGAGCTTCGTGAGCGCGGTTTCGCACCGTCTGCTCCCGAACATGATTGAAAAAAAAGTGTTCTGTTGAATGGTGAGATCGTATTTGGCCCTAAGATTGATCAAAAGCTTGTCTCCAGAGCCACCTTTCGAAGGCAGGTAAGAAGTTATTTCCGGTGGCCCGGGAAGATGACGAGATCTTGCATCAATAAATGGGAATTGACCTGGGTAACTGCCTGCGCCGCGTGACTCGTACGTCGTGCTAGGAATGAAGGGCATATCTGTGGTCGATGGTTCATGGGGTACCCGCGCCTGCGCGTCTGAATATTGCGAGGCGAATGAAGGCTGTGCAGAGCTAGCATAGCTTGGATTCTGATTTGGTCTTGTGGCGGGTTCTTCTAAAAGAAGGGTGTCAGTCCAACATTAGCTCTCACGTGTGCCTGACCCGGGGCCATCCGCCCAGGCCGCTGTGCTTTGCCCCTCTAGAAGCGTCAGATGAATCTCAATTTACTTACCATACACATAGGGTTGCTGAGACTTTCCGTAACCAGACATCGACGAGAGGGCGGCCGACAGATCAGCGACGGTCAGAGGACCACTTTCGCAGTCTTGACCGTACTGCAACAGTACCGGCTCTGAAGAGTCACAATCTTCGTCTACGATAAAGGGCGCCTTGACGCTTCTATCAGGCTGTGCTTGGAGCTCTAGTTAGCAGGCAAACCCATAGAGCGGTTGGAGCGTAGGCAGCAGCATAATGAACACGGGCTATGTATGACACACAACCCTCGCCGCAGCCATAAAAACGGAAGGATGAGGAAAAACACACCTGAAAGCATCTACCACCGATGCAGGCCAGCTTGACGGTATTTCCGAGGCTCTAGGAATGGGCGAAGTAGTGTTGCTCTGGCTGCACCGTCGTGGAGATGGTTCTAGCCAGTCGATCACAGCATGCAAGGGGTTTGCAGGTGTGGAATAATGTTTTTGGAGGTCTCTGTACATTCAAGTATTTGAAGCATGCGAAGGAAGTCTGAGTTCAAAAATGTGGATGTCGGGCACGGCGGGACTCGTGACGCAGATATCTGGCAATTGCTCGCTGCTGACAGAACAGGTAGGAGCAGTCTCTAGAGTAAAAAGCATCCGGGAGAGAGAAATTGCAGGAGCACTTTTGAAGGGCCCCGTTTCTCCCACTCGATAAGTTCTGATCCTCGCCTAATGCAGGCTACCGCTGCCTACTATTGACAGGTTTCGGGAAGTTGAAGCACCTTGAAAGAGAACAAGAGTGATTCAGAGCGGGAAGGCTGGTTTGGAAAAATGAGATTTGGGCTCGTAGATGATCGAGTGTCGCATCAAAGAGCAGTAAGTGCAGCTTGTGGTCCAGAATAGCTTACCAGGTAGACAAAGAGGACAGAGACATTAGGCTTTGGAGATGGTCTAGACAGGTAGTGAGGCTGGGCGAAGCCTCGTGGTAGGAAGGTGGAGTGCTAGCTGCGGAGAAGCAAGCGTTAATAGAGGCCGTGAGAGGGTGGTTAGTTACCGGGGTTTTGGCAGAGGGCGGGATTGGCGGACATAGATAACGACGATCGGCAAGTAATGCAAGGAAGTGGATGATGACTGACCTCTGATGACTTTGTATTGTACCGATACCGTCAACCGGGTAATCAAGCGAAGTGCGGAGAGCTGCAAGAAGGCTGCAACCGCAGTACAAGATGCCTGCCAATTTCCTACCAGCCTGGCGAACCACCTACTGAGCTGCTGGGGCTGTGATCCGTGACCAGAGGCTTTGAGGCTCTGCTTGAAAGCGAGATGGCGCAGCCGTCAGCTCAGCTGAGAAGCCCTTGTGGAATTTACCGGGGCGGCGGGCGGACCTGCTGGGAGCGATCAGAGCAGATTTCGATGCGAAACTGCTTTCGGGTGCCGGCGAGGGCTGCCTGGGCAGAAACGTGCCGCTCTGTCAGTGCTGCTGCCAACCTGCCACTTTTACAGCAGACAAAGCCGCCGGGTTTCAAGGCTGAAGCTGAAGTGACGCCGGGCTAAATGGCTTGTAGGCAGAGGGCCCAGAGGTCGAGAGAGCGAATCGACGAATGGACGGGGGGCCAAAGCGCTGAGTCACTGGAGGCGCTGTAGCAGAGACAACGGAGGGGGGAAGGCAGTCAGATGAAAATGTAAAACGAGAGAAGCGAAGGGCAGCAAGGCAGTAAACCGGGTTGAGGAGTGACGGGTGGTGGACTTAGATGTGGGTGCGGATGCGGATGTAGATCCGATTAAGGATGCGCAGAGGCAGCTCAAAGCGAGTGTTGTGATGGCCCGATGGCAGCATGCCGAAGTAGAAGAGAGCTCCAAAAATGTCGGAGTGACGGAGGGCGGTGATATATGAGCTAAGCTGTCTGGATGCGCACATCAGCACACATTATTACTGTTACGATCCAATGTGAAAGAGCATCCCTGCGCCATCAGCTCAGCGAGGAAGCCTCTATCGGACGTGAATGGCCCCGGGGACAACCAATGCCTTCCTGCTAAGCTTCGCCTCAGGACGCTCTGTGGACAGCCCTCTGGGCAAGCATGGCCCCGCGGGTGGGAGTCCATCAGAAAGGGAGGCAGCAAGAATGCCATGGCTCAAGGCGCATTACATGTGGTGAGAGCAGGCGGCCCAAGCGATCTATCGAAGATCTATTCCTGGCGTGGCTTGCATGCAACCTTAAAAAAAATACCCATGTCGAGCCCCAATCGAGGACCTGCAGCAAAGTGTAGCAGAAGCAATAGTAGCAAGTAGCAAAGCAGTGCAAGTCGTTAGCAGTAGCGGAGTAGTCCACGATCCTCGCTGCAGGCCTTAAGATCGACCACGACCACGGCCACCACGGCCATCGTGGTATTGCCGTATCGTCCCGTATTGTGTGCGCTGGTATCACCGTGGCGACAAGCACAATTACCTGCGCACCTAGGTAATCCACTGCTAATCCACCGCGCACCCCGCTGGCTCAACCACCCCAACGCCCGCTTGCTCTCCAGTCCGCGCCCTCGCCCCTCTAGCCACCGCTTGACTCGGGATTGGGAGAGATGCATGCGGGCAAACCACTCGACCCGACGACGGGAAGGGGAAGGGGGAGAGGTCGACAACGGAGTCCGGAGCCCAGGGTGAAGTGCTTTTAAGAAGCACTGCAGCCCTTACGCCGCCGTACCTTCAGCTCCCTCTCTCCACGCATGATCCTGGACGTCGGGCACTGGCAGAGATTATGGCCATGTTCGTCATTGTCAGACGCCGCGAGAAATATGTGTACGTGTGCATCCAGGCCGAGTGGCATCCGGGCAACGAACAGGGAGAGCGGAGAGTGGATGAGTGGTTGTGGCCAGCAGCTTCACGCCTCCCACAGACACAATACAGCATCTTCAGCATCCTCAGCGTCAACAGGTCCAGCAGCTTTTCGCGATGGCCGGACCGACCGGCTCCTCCCTTGCGACATCAGCGTCGGCGTTTGTCCCGGTATTCTTAGCAAGCTGATGCCGTATCACGCCGGCCTTTTCCACGAAGGGGTTGGTTTGGGTTGGTTTGGGTCTGGGTCGGCCTGGGTTAGTTTGGAGTGCCAGCCAAGGGCGAGCTGGGAGCAGGGTTGCGGCTGTGTCGATCGCACGTCAGCCTCCACTTTCCCACGTCAAATTTTTCCCAGAACGGCCTTCGCCTGCCACCAAAGACGCCTCTTTTGGGCTGCAGCATCGCCACGCTGCGATCGTTGCAAGCTTCCTCGGTTGGCTATGCAGCTTACTGGGCGACTTATGCAGGCACCGTCACTGCCCATTCCATAACTTCAACTACCTTTTGAGTGCCAGGAGTGCTTCCATGTGTCTTCATGCGCCTCTATGCGCCTCTATGCGCTCCTCGATGTGCCTCTTAACCCACCCCAACCCCCAACCCCCTCCCAAGGCGGCACGTCGGATAGCAATGAGCGAGTCAGGGCACCGCGCTTTCCTCCCGCAAATCATAAGAACTGCCGTCGCGCTCTTGTTTGCGCCATTTGCCTGCCTCTTGACTCTTTAACTCTTTCTCTTAACTCTCCTCAGCAAATAATAATGCAGCTTGGACCCCCGGCGAGTCGAGCAGGATTCGCGCTGTCTTGCAGTGCCAAGCTCCTAGGACAGTGGACCATCTCCCTCTATCTGATGAAGCTTCACGCCGTTTGGCTTGTGCCATGGGCTTTATCAGAACAAAAGATAATGCTCAATCGACGTTTGTTGGGTCGCCTTCCCGCCGCTTCGTATCGCCCTTTGTCCAAACGGAGGCTTCTACCCTCCCGCCTCCTGGCCATTAAGATCCGAATTTAGTTTTTAATTTTTTCCGTGCTTTTTGCTTCTACCGGTCACTAGCTGTTGTGACACTCCATGCGGCACTCCATACAGCTTGCCCTCTCTCCTGCATCTAGAGTCCTGCAGGGTTGTATGGGCTTCTGCGAATCTATTCACCGCCCTCAGCTTCGATTTCGCGCCTGTCAGATGGTCGATCATGGCTTGCGCCAAGTCCTGGAGCAATCCCTGTCACAAAGAACAATACTTTCTGAAAAACCACTGGCGTATCGCATCTGCAATTCATCTAGTGACAGTAGATTACTAAAAACTCTAAACAAGCTGTCAGGGCCCAAAGCGGATGTCCTAGCCTGCCGAAACGATGCTCTGCGGGCAACGACTATCTGAATCGCGTCTCGGATCGTCATTTCCAAGCCTTTGCCACAGGCGGTACTAACTCTGCTCGCCGCTCAGCTGCAGTCTGCTTCAGTCCTAGAACCCCCCGGTACCATCCTGTGTGGCTGCACCGCTTCACGGCTTGGCCGTCAGAGATCCAGATCTCCAAACAAAATTCAACACCATGGGTATGGGATATTCGAAACCCACACAACAAGTGAGACTTGCATGGGCCTCTGTGGCTATCCGTCGGCTAGCAGCGTGCACCACCACCAAGATTACAAGATTACTGGATTCAATCCCAGTGCCTGCTCTACCAACACTACGCCCTGATTGACCGTGATTGACCGTAGCTACCGAGCGGTGTGTCGCCCTGACGGCTTCGATGGTTATCTGTGGGTGCTCCTGTAGTTGCGCCCATGTAAGTTACTCGGCTTGTGTGTCAATACGCGCGGCTACTAAGCTGCTGTCCTTACTACTCAGCGATATATTGGCTAGCTTTCTGGTGGTTGCGCGCGAGAAAAGCACTGTTTCCTTTCCCTGTTACATTGGCTAGAACCCACAGCTTGCTCTAGCCTGGCCTGCGCCGACATCCTGTCAATTGAGGAGGCTTTCGAAGGAGGGGGAGGTTTTGTGCGAGACCGGTTCCAAGAGCTGAGTTATTCTCAATCACCGGCAAGTGGCGTGTATGCAAAGCTAGCGTTAGAGCACGGCGGGTGGTGGATGTGGAGGGGTTGGTTAGCATAGTGCCAGGTGCCTTTTTACCTATGGTCCACGCTGTGGCCAAAAGCATGAAAAACAATGAACAAGTGGTATACCTGGTATGCTTGGTTAACCTGGTCAATACAAGAGTCCTGCTGCACCTGCTGCACCCTGGAAGGCCACAGTCATCCTATCCCCATGGCCGATATCGCCGATATTCCCAAAACCAACTACACCTTTCTTTTCACCTCGCGCGCTTCTCTAATCCTATAGTCCCACAATTCCACATTTCAAACTGCGCCTCATGCCTATGCCTAAGACACGCTATCATCATTCCAATAATTAAATTTATTATATTTTTTTTTCACACGCCAAAAGTTTCAGCATTTTTTCTAGTCTCACGAAAGTCTCAAAAGTCTCAATTAACGTCGCCCAGGCCTCATTCCTCTGCCCGGCACCATCCGGACCTACCCGCTACGGCCATCATATTCTGTACAACCTGGTCATTGGGCCCTGGCTGCAGGCAGTTACACCAACGCTGGTGATTTCCTTGACTGCAAGGGTTGAACCCAGCGACCAGGTTGAGATGAAGCCTGCCCGGAATCTCCGCTGCGGGGCTTGGTGGAATGCGAGATTGTCCGCGAAACGCCTGCATGAACTGCTCGCATGAACTCCTGCGCATCTTGGACAGCGTTGGACGCAACGGTTCCCCCACGGTCCATGGGTTAGGCCGACACCCGTGTAATGGCCGAGCACAGGGAGCTGTTAAGCGTGCTCGACTGCCAGTCTCCGATGCTGGGAGGAGTCCGCGGCCTCGATCTCAATGCTCAGATCTAGGTGAATCAGTTCCCGTTTGCGGCTCAACCTTTCGCAGACTCGTTAGCAGGATCGCGATGCGAGGAAAACAAACGCTGTTCACTAACACTTATTGGCAGGTTGCTTCCTTTCTGAGAACGCCGAAACTGGTGGCTTTGGATTTGCTAATGCTTTTTCCCGTATAAATCCACGGGAATATACCGCTTCGAATTCCCAAATGCCATTCACGAGTGCTGATCATTAAACGGTGCTTCAAACCCATGGATAGCACATCATTTTCACATAAAGCCACCGCTCAACCACGCCACACTGGCCAGGCGAGCGGAATATGCTGATAAATTTATTACGGACGAGAAAAGGCAAATGGGGGTGTGCAGATCCTTTTGGGCACTGAGGGACTTGAAAGCCTCCACCATCTATAACTTCACTGTCTTGGTTGGGTTTCTACTAGCTATTTCCTGTTGTTTCTCCGGTACTCGCTCATTTCCACCGATACGGAGGTTTTGTTTTGGCTCATCCAGCCAATTGTTTTGTTTTACACTAGGTACCCACGGCTGTCGCAATCGTCCTACGTCAGGGCATGAGCAAACGACAGGTTATAAGCGCTCCTTGCCCCCCACAATCAGCATCAGCACTAAATCTTGATCCTAGCTTTGCTGTGGATTGATAGCACAAGAGTAGCTTTGATGTTCCATGCTGACGATAGCCCTGACAGTTAACCTCGAGCTAGGTAGTAAAACAAGTTTCGTGATATCTTCTCACGCCAAAGTCTACGCCTAGACAAAACAGTTGCAACCGTGCCAATCGTACGCGGACGGTTCCAATTGTAGCGGGAGATCGCTTCTATAATTATGCTAATCGATAGGAATATGCCACCGGCGACCCTTCTGCTCCGGGAAACGCCATTATGAACTTCGTTATCAAAATTACTCTAACACATTGCCAATAGCTTAACAGGTCCAAAAAGGCTATGAAAATGGCCATACTAACTGACCGAAACAAAGCAAGAACCCTTCACAAATGCTCTTCCTTTTCTGTTTTCAAATTCAAACAGAACATTTGCAGTTGATTCCGAAGTGTTCGATGAGCCTCAATATCCCTAACCGAATATGATTACAGTTATTCTTGACCGACAGCACGATAAACATGCCATTGTGACTGCACCGTGCACTAGAGTCTGGAATCACAGTCCGGGGTGGCAAAGACCAAGAGAAACTTGCCGTCTCCAATCTCTACATATTTCCATATCCAGTACTGCCTTTCCTAGGCACTCAGAGCCAGACTCTAGAGATTTCGTACAGACAGACTATAACCTCTAGAGATCATCTGTCAGTCTGTGATATTGTATGACTACCCACTTTTCTGCTTCTCAAGCAGCGTGTTCAGCCCTCTGTGTAACCATATCTCGTATTGCTGAACAGGCCACTCGAATCCCCTTTCGTTTCCAACAGACAACAGCAACCATACATTTCAAAACAAACCCCAAAGCTACAAATCAAAACACCACCTGAAACTTAACGACCAAAAACTGATCACACAACCCCCAACCCCCCCCCTCCTTCCACCTGAACGCCCCTACCGACCCACCCTCTGCCACCACCCTCATCATCCTAATCTCCCAACCACCCAGGCCCCCCAATATCCCCATCTCCCCACCACCCGCCCACCGCGTGACCCAAAAAAAAAGCCCACAACCCAAAACAAAGCGCGATCAGCCACCCAATCGCGCCTTGAGCCTCACTCCCTCCCAGCTCGCTAACACGAGAAAAGAGCGGCATCGTCCGTGGCGCCTTGACCCCAGACCGCTCTTACCGACCGACCCGTCCCGTAATATTGACGCTGGAGAGAGAGAATGCTCGACCCACCTCTGTGTCGACCGTCTGGGCTCTGAGTGCGCCCGACTGGGGGCGGTTGGGGCGGGCGGGCTGCGTATTCGACGGGCTGGCCTGCTGCTCGGACGCGAGGGCCGCGTGATAGATTGAGTGAGGCGGGGGGAGTGAGGCGGGGAGAGAGAGAGGGGGCCGCTTGAGGGGAGAGTGGTGGGTAGGTAGGTTGGGTCAGCAAAGGTGAGTGGAATGGTTAGGGTGATGTATAGAGGTGTGTACTTTGAGGGGGGATGGGAAGGGAGGACGGCTTGGGGAGGGAGCTAGGGACGTTGGCATAGGGGATGTATGCACAAGGGACGTTTGCTTTGCTTCCTCTGTATTAGTAGATAAGGTTAAGGTAGGTAACTATATAGACCACTAAGCCGCTGCATACCACACCGCACCACACCACACCGTGCCACACCGTACCACACCGCACACCGCATCGACCCCACCCCGACGGCCGTGACATCAATCTGGAAAGGAAGAACAGGAAGCGCAAACGCAAGAAAAACAAGCGCCAGGCATTTCCGCCGAATACGGGGACGACTCTACGGAAGGGTATAAGCCAGACGCTGTGAAAGATCGAGAACAAATATAAGAACAAAATGAGCAAACCAAGGAGAACAGCTGAAACAGTAGTCAGAAGTTCCTCTTCCCACTTCCCTCCCTCCCTCCCTCCAATTCCCTTTTTCCGTTTCCGTAAAACCCGTTTGGCATAGCCTGGTCCTGTCCGGCCCTGTTTTCCGTCTAGACCGATTATTTTGTTCGAATCCGAATCCGGGGCATGACAGCCGAGAATGGTCTTTCTATGAAACAGAACACTGAGACACAAGACCCAAGCTGCCCTATATCCAACCCTGTCTCCTCTCCCCTCCATGAAACCTCCTCCCTCTTAGCCCACTCTTAACTTCCTCTTCACCCCACTCCACCCTAACCCTCCTAAACTCTTAACATACAAAACCATCTCACCACACCACACTCCCCTACTCAAAATGCCACCCCAACCGGAGTTCTCGGCGTCCCAGCAAACGACTCCACAGCCTCATAAGGCGGCGGTGCCCTCCACTCCTTCTCCTTCTCTTTCCCCAACCCGAGACTCAACCCGCGCTTCCTCGCCCGTTCCCGAAACGCAACCCCGAACCCCTTAACGCCCTCCAACGGGCCTTTCCCCAGCTCGCTCGTCGCAGGCGTGTCCGGGCTGCTGGGCGAGCTGAAGCCGGGCGAGGGCGACAGCGTGCGCTCGGAGAGAGCGGGGGTGCTGGGATACGACGTCAGGGTAATGGTGGCCGTGTCATTGGAGTCCTGGCGCGCGTGCGCGGCTGTCTGCGGGTGCGACGAGAGCGACGATGGCGACGGTGAGCGGCCGGAGTCATGCTGCTGCTGCGGTGGTGGTGGAGGCGGTGGCAGCGGCGGCGTACACTGGTAGAACGACTGCTGGTTTGACTCAGACGAGCCGGGCTTCGCGAACGAGGGCGTCGTGGGGGTCGAGGGCAGGGAGCGCTTCAGCCAGGCGCCGAGGCGGCCGAGCGGCGTGGTCGGGGTTGGGATCGAGGGGCTCGGTGGTGTGATGGGGTTGGAGGTCAGGGGCCCGGCGCGCGGGGGCGGGGGCAGGGGTGGGGGGATCAGCTTGAGTTTTTTCTGCGGCTTGGGCTTCGAGCGCGCGCTCGTGGGCTGGTTGAAGGCGGGGGAGGAGGAGGGCGGCGTCGGAAGAGGTTTGGAGACTAGGGGCACTGAGAAGGCGGAGCCGATGTCTGAGAGCGTCTCGGAGCGTACGTGCATGCGGAGCGAGGGTGCGATGGCGGGGATGTGGTGCGTGTGCGTGTCCGAGTTGGTGGTCAGGGTTGGGGATGGCATTGAGGACCGCAGCGCGTCGGCTCGCCGCTCTTCGACGATCGTGTTGAGCTCCCGGATCGCATCGTCCACGTCTGTCTTGGCCCTTCGCAGGCTGCCGCGTTTGGAGAGCATGTGCGTTGGCTCGGTGTTCGAGCGAGCTCGGGCTGGGGATGGGAGACGAGCGGGATTGGAGCGAGGGGACGAGAGACTACCTTGGGTGCTGGAGCGTTTGAGAGACGTTGAGGGAAGAGGGGATGGCTCCCGTTGGGAATCTTCTTGCGAGATTAAGAGAGAGTGAGGGCGGCCGGTCATGCTGCTGAGGCTTGACCGGTTCGAGCCCGAAATTGGTTTTCGTTGAATTATAAAAGAAGAAGGCGTAGATGAACGAGAGTCTAACTTTTGGTCTTTGATAAGCGCCTGCGCGGGAAATTCCAGCCCTGCTGGCAATTTGCTCCATTCGGATTCGGTGAAGTCGGGCAAAGGTGATAGCCTGTTGCTGGGGAGATAGATGGACAGCTCCAAAGGCCTAAAGCTACGTCTTCGGCGTACTGGCGTCGACTCTTCTCCTGTGCTACCTGTACCATCGAACCTTCGAAAGTCAGTAGGACGGCCGATGCTCGGCTTCGCTTTGGAGTGTGATGTCCATGGCCTGTGGCTTGTGGAACTTGTCCGTGCCGAAGCTCTCGAGGCCATCTCCCGACCAGTGGCGACCCATTGGGAAACGTGATGGGTCACAGAATGGCTCGTAGTAGGCTGGTGCTGTTCAGGTTCAGCCCTTGGGGGATCAACCACGCGAGGTTGGTTGTAGCATATTTGCATATTAGTAGCTGATATGAACGTCAGTCACGGTCTTAGGTGGTATGCTATTGTAAGTAACTGGACTTACTCTGCTCTCGAAGGCCAGCTCCATCGTGGTCGCTAGGAAGGTCTCGGGATGCACAGCACCCAAATGATATGGCCAGCCATGGGGTTTGCGGCGGCTTGACAGGTTGATGCGATGACATTGCCGCTCAGGCACGCATTTCTGTCAAGACTCACAGCGTCTAAAAGGTAGACTTTTGGAAGAGAAGAAAAGGAAAAGAGAGGCAAAGCAAAGAGCTCTTCGAGCAGCGAGGAAGGGCAGGGAAAGCCAAAGTTTTTCAGAAGGGCAGGGCTGTATGGCCGAGAGCTTACAAAAGAGGAGCGAAACGAGCAGAGTATTGCAGTGTGCCATGCAGGATAGATCCCCCATCTCGAAGCGCCCAATAAATGCTGTTAGAGAGGTTATCACAAGGTAGTCGGTAGCTGAGGATGCCAATCACGGCGAACCACGAAGGAACAACGACAGAAGCAACGCCGTCTGTCTTGCCTGAAAGGGGATGGTGGGATGGGCTGCGCGCGAAGAAAGTCCGGCGGGGTGTCGTGATTGGGCGGGGTCGACACAAGCCCCTGGCCCAACGGCGCCTACGCACGCCCGCTCTACGCACGCCCGCCCTACGCACGCCCGCCCTGAGTCCATGACAGCCGTTCGTCCTGTGCCGAGCGCTGGAGGCTGAAATCGCTGTCCGACGAATTGCAACTCAAAACCTCCTATCAATCCCGTATCACATATGTTGCGTGTGAACCCCTGGCGCCCGTGTCGTCGAAGAAGAAAAAAAGGGTCATCTGCTGCAGGGCTGAGCAGCCATGTCACATAGCCAGATGCCATTGTGGGGTGAGAAGAAGACGTGAGAATAAGTGATGTGAGCAGCGACGACTTGAGCTGGCCACCCTTCCTTCAGCGAGAGTAGCACCAGCACCAGCATACGAGCAGTTCTAACATCCACGCCTGGTCCAAGGCCGTTTGAAACGGTCCCCGAGTGACGGGCGCCTGAATGTTTCGGCTCTTTTATTGGCCACTTTAGTTTTATTACAACAAGACGTAATCATCGACACCAGGATTAGTGACCATCGCCAACCCGGCCGAGAAGAAGACAGAACAGGCAGAGCCAGGGTATATTGCTTCTCCGAAGTTTCAAACGTCTGCTTAATGTACTTCTATAAACAACACTGACCACGGTTTCATCCCGATATTAATATCTTCACTGTACTCGTCTTTGCCTCACCCAGCATCGTTTGATCCCCACGCATTCCGCTCTTCATGGAAGCTCCCGTAATGAAGGCTCCGCCGCTCTTCCTCTTCCTCTCCAATCCCCCCGTCATATTCCCGATGCTCCCACCGCTGCCCTTCCTCTGAAACAGGCGGAGCCCGCTCACTGCTGGCCTCATCCTCTCCATCACCAACCGCGAACGGAGAGTCTAGGTTATGTGTCTGCTCCGGGTTGTGTGGCTCAGGTTTATCTGGATCAAATCCTTCACGCACCTCCTCTTCCTGACCATCGTCTGGGAAGGCGCGTCTGTTCCATGAGCCGTCAGAAATCTGGGCATGAGTGAATTTGGCTTCTGTTGGCTTACACGAAATACTTCTGTGGAATCTCGTTCCATCCTGGTCCGCCTTCCTTGCGTGCCCGGACGCGCTCGACCTCCTCCGCCTCGTGGTCTTCGACTACCAAATCCACAAGCTGGCTTCTGTCTGATTTGGCAGAGCTAGACGATGAAGACTCGTGACGTAGAAGACCGAGAGGAGCACGCGACTTTGAGCCAGATGGTTCGCCGCTACTTGAACTGCTCCGGTGCTTGCCCTTGTCTGCAGATTCTTGAATAGCTTTTATCCTGCTCTTACGCCGCTGTTTGTTCTCACGTGTTGGCTGTAATAAGTTTCGGTTTGTCGATGCGGTAAGGATAGCGGGACTCGCGTATAAGCGGCTTTCCCGAGTCGCGGTGTGTGCTGTAATTACTGGGTACTGCAAAAGTAAGATGGGATGAAACCATACAAGAATGTATGCACTTACATTCCAGTCACCGAACTCCAGTGCTCTCGCACTATCAAACAGCCGCTCATCCTCGGGATTCAGAGTGGGCTCGTCGTCATCGGAATTTGTTGTGCCATATTTAGCTGCATCGAGAGCTCGATTGGGACCCGGGCTCATCGTCCTCGCGCGACTGGATATCACTTTTGAAAGTAGAGGTGTGTGTTCATGACCCGGCTTTGGAATCCAGTACTTTCCTTTCCCACCTCTTTCATACCTCATGCCTTCCATCATGCGAGCAGTGCGTGATGCCGACTCCTCGTGGCCTAAAACATCGTCGTGGGCATCGAAGTACCGGTATTCGTAGTGCTTGCCTGCCAATGTTTCCTTGGTGTCCTCAATTAAATCTCTGGGTCCGAACGCATCGCGTAGAGCGTATTTGACTGGTAGGCGAGCCGCGGAAATTGTTTCATCAGCATAATCATGCCACGAGAAAGCGTACCAATGCGCGATGGCAAAAATAGGCATTTCGAAACAAATTAGAGCGTCTTGGATAGAAGCCGCAAGATTGTCAGGACTGTAGCCGGGAACGTCATCCGGAATAGCTCGCAGCCAGACGAGTATGGATAAGAAGAACCCTTGCCAATATGACGCAAATATTATCCCTTTAATGCTCAGAAATTTGGGCATGGGTCGGAAAGGCTTCAGGTCGTGTGCCATGCATACCCAGAACATCGCTAGGGCGTACAGACTAATTGTGATGCTGATATTGTATATGAGGCCGCTCCAGAAATACCCAGAAGATAACCCAATGTATCCTTCTTGATAAGTCCCCGTGGCCTTCATAATGATTGTAGCTATAGCCAGTATCGGCTTCATCCACGTGTATTGTAGTATACCCCGTTTCACTGCGAGGAAGGTATGAGGATCGGAGATGTCGACTTTAGGGAGGACATAGTTCAATGGCCACAGGTGCGAGACGGGCGGACGGCCGTGCATCAAAATTATTAAGGCGCGCTCGCCTCCAATAAAATTGATGAGCAGCTGCACAAAGGCATAAATGGTGAAGGCCTGTGCAAACGAGGTTAGCTTTGAAGGCAATGTAATATTTTCTAATGTCCTCACCTCATATACGTCGCGAAAGGGTTCTATCCAGAAGGCAGCCTTTAAGGATATAAGACTGGCCCATGATGATGCCGAGTAAATGGGGACCCTGCCTGGATATCAGCACCGGAATATTTGCCAAAGACTTCTCCACCCACATCAACAGTATTCGCACTACGTATCTCTGTAACAAAGGTTTTCTGTAATTTTTACTGCGACGAAGGTATCAGTTCTGTCTGTGTCTGGTAATTTCATTGGCTCTTACGTCTGTAGCCATACGGATCTATTTTACGTGTTAGCTTGGACCGCACTGAGCACGGGACTGAAGAAGGTAGAGGAGATTATACGAACAGGACTGTGACAAGAGTAGCAGCTAAAGCTGCAATACCGGCAAGGATAACAACAGCATGATTAAAGCGAGCTCCAGTGCCGCCGTTAGGACTTGAGAATTCTCCAATACTTTGATGGGAGGCAACCTCCATTGTTGACGTACTCCCTAGTTCGAGCGTCAGGTATTGAGGGTTAAAACCACAGAACCTGGGCAGGGCGGAGATGGCAAGGCCCAGATTAGACAGAAGCACTAGAATCTAAGCATGCTCATCCCTCGCACCGTTTATTTGTATGCGGGTTGTTCGTAGGCAGACGATCATGATAGCTCACAAGCGTTGGTGTTTTGCGAGCTTGGACTTCTTGGCCTGTGACGCGCATCACGAGCCAACAGCAGAATGCAGGTGCCATCGACCTACACTATGGGCTTTTTCGTGGCACACCCGCCGAGCCTATGGCTTCTCTATTGTAATGGCCAGGGATGTGCCTTATAGGTCTCACTCAAGGTCTCCGGTTTCGCGGCTTACCATCAATCCACAATGATCCTCGGATGTCTTCTATCATCCATTCGTAACCTGCATGGCGGGAGGTCTAACTTCAGAGCCCTTGAATCCGCAGACGGGCTTCAACTGGTCGGTATATTCCCCTGGATTTATGATACCTCTCACTAATGCATTTACAGGGTCTTCCTGGTTGAGTTGCTGGTCTGCGGGATTCTGTAAGTCGCGTTTTTGGTCTGCTTTATACTTTATTCTAACGTGAACAGGACTGTCTTTTTTCTGTTCTACTTCAATCGACTCTTTGCAACACTGGTATCCTATGGAATTCGAGCCTATACCTGGCACACATACCACGTCTACATTGACATACAAGCTCTTCAGATTTCGTTGCTAGGAGGTCGCATCTTCTTCAAGGATATACGTTATCATGGTCACAATGAGACAATACTTGTTCACAGAGGATATATTACATGGCAATACTGGCTTCGTAAAGTCAAGGAAGCAGAGTTATTCTCCCAGGACCAAAATGACACCGGGAGGAATCGTTGCGCTAGCTCGGCTAGTGATGAAAGTGCAAGGAGAAGTAGGAACAGAACTTTAGACAAGGAAGAAAAAGGTGGAGTCCAAAATAAGAAGGTCCTCCCGTGTCGAATCTCTATCAAAGTGTCGGGCGTGGAAGCCTTTATGTACAATCGGAGCCCTGCTTACGACGGAATCGTCGAGGCCATGCGCCAAGCGGGGAATGACGGGGCAAACGATAGAGGCGCAACATCAGGAACGAAGGCACCTGAAAGTATCCATAGTAATGCATTCGGTGGCTCTTATGATGGAAGGCTTGACGAAGGAGGCAAAGAACACAACAGATTGAGAAAAGGTAGAACGGCTGAAAGTGGAGGCCCCAGCACTCTTAGAAATGCCCACACCGAACAGAGTCAGGCAAAAGAGTTGAAGCCGTCTGCACCCCCTGCTTTTCTGCGCTTACTACCGATTCATATTGATTGCAATAAGGGCGCAATTGTCATTGGCAACGAGAGCACGCCAGCGGTTATTACTGCGCAATTCGAAAGAGCTAGCGGGGAATTCGATGTGTCTTCTTCTGGTCCCTTGGATGTCTATCAACAATTGTTCAATTTCCAGTTTACGCATCCTGTGGTGCACATGAAGCCGAATCCGGACTTTAAAACACTCCAGCTAGATTCTGCAGCTCGACTTAAAAAAGAGGCTGAACAGGAAACACCGCACGAGGAAGTCACTGAGAAAAGCCATCCCTCTAGGAAGAAACGCAAGTCTTGGCACGCTCTCCGTAGCCTGTCATCATTGTTCTCTCGCTCGACGGATTCGATCAGCGCTCACTCTCGGGCAGGCGCAGGGAAAAGTAAGAAACGACCACCGCAATTGAACATTCCTGGTCAAGAACGCTGGCAGGGCTTGACCCGCTATCTTGGTGAGAGTCAGCGCGACGAGCATGATGAGTGGGATGCAGTTGAATACGCCAGGACATCCCTCATTGTTGATTGTCCTTGCATCAATGTGAGTTTTTACTGGGATGTCCCAGGGCCTGTGCCCTTCGATCCCGACTATGCTGCATCATGCTCTTCCATCCATAAAGGGGACATTAATGGTGGAACCCCTCCTGAATATGGGTTAGATGTTCAAGTATACGGAGGTACGATCAATTACGGACCATGGGCAGACAGACATCGGGCCATTTTCCAGTCGTTCTTCTTTCCGGGGGCCCATGTTGATGCTATCCCCGCTGCGCCTCTACGTCCCGGCGAAACTCGTATATTCTCCGTATTTAAGCTGTACCTAAGTATCGAGGATGACACTGTACTTCGTATTCCTGTTCGAGAGCCGTCAAAGGACTGGAAGTGGAAAGGCAAAGCGCACACCGTCGTAGGCAACGGGAAAAACGCCCCGGAGAAAGAGAAACCAAGAGGAAAGGGTAGGCGAAAGTCCGTTAGGGGTAAGCAGCGCGATAAAGGCGCGCCAGGCCCGAATGTCAGGCCTTTCGCCTGGCTTGATATTAAAGTCGCTTCCGATTCTACAATTACTTACATGATGGATATGGTCGCCTCGAACAACGGCTATCGAAACAAGTTAGATGTTGACATGCGCGGTTCGGAAATCTCCTCTAGCGTTAACCATGGCTTGTTGTGGAGATCCGGCGACTTAGCATTAGACTGCGACCTATCGAATCCCCTTAGCTGGAATCAACTTAGGAAATGGGCCTTTAATATTTCCTGCGATAGCCTGGAGTTATTTCTGCTGCGAGACCACCTATTCCTACTCACAGATCTTGTCAGCGACTGGGGTTCAGGACCGCCTCCCGATTATTTTACTTTTGTTCCCTTCCAGTACTTTCTTAACGTGGATTTCCACAACTTTAAGCTTTTCCTGAATACCAACGACTCAAACATTGTGAACAATCCCTCTGACTTGGACGACAACAACTTCGTAACTCTATTTGGCCAGCGGTTATGTGCTAAGCTGACAATTCCTTTGGACCATTATCGGCCCCTCCAGAACGAGATTCCGTTCGATGTACAAGCTCAAGACTTAGGGCTCGAGCTTTGTATGCCACCGAAAAACTCACTAAGCACATTTGTTCGCTCGAAAAGTGTAGCAAAGCTGGGGGGGCTGACCATTTCCGGAAGCCATAACTATTTCACAGAAACGTCCAGCGCCAACACTGATAGGCTGCATCTTGATATCCATGGAACAAGGCTCTCATTGGACGTATACGGTTTTCTCATTCGTCATTTTATGAAGATCAAAGACAATTACTTTGGCGATGACTTGCACTTCAAGACTTTGGAGGAATATCAGGGCCTCCCAAATCAGAATCTAGCAGTGGACGGCACCACACTATCAGACCAACATGTGAATAAGTCTAATGACCTTGACGTTATTCTTTGCATCTCTGCGGATCAAGCCAGTGTTTTTGTAGCCTCCAATCTCTATTCGGCGGAGAATAATATCAGGGTGGATCTTCCATATGCATCAGCAGACCTCAGGTTCACAAACTACTATATGGACCTCATGGTAAACTTCAGCCCATTGAGTGTATCACTTGGCGCATCGGTTACAAATCCTGGAATACCCTTGGAGCCGAGCGGACAGACCGAGATCTTCATTGAGTCGGTTGATGTTTTCGGACATCGGTTATTTGGACTTCCGCCAACAGAATCCACGTACATGTGCAATTGGGATTTCAATATTGGAAATATATCTGGGGAATGCTCTAGTGAGTTCCTGGAAAAGGCTGCGGGTGCGGCACGCTCTTTTGCTTTCACTTTCGACGACGACGAGAATGCCCTACCGCTAGCCAAGCCGATAATCATTCATGACTCAACATTTCTACGGCTCAAAACCAAAACTGTTCGTGTGTGGCTGCACATCGCAAAGGATGCCGTACTCATGAGTACCGGACCAGTAACTCTTGAATTTAATGACCTAGCTACGTCAACTTTCTCTCAGCGACTAAAAGTATTGATACCCGACCTGACAGTAGCGTGCGTCGATGCAAGGTCTGCTTCACGCTATCGAACGCGTGTAGGAGAACGTCACACTGTCGAGACGCATGCATACCTCCAAACGACTTTGGCATTAAACATGCTTAAGCGAAAACTTGACTTTGAAGCAGAACGCGAGAAACAACAGTCTCATATGCGGAAGGAGGATCAGAGAACTCACCGAATGCCGTTTCTATTACTGGAAGACCAACTTTCTGCTAGCCAACATCCTCAAAATCAGAGTAAAGTAAATCCTCCAGCTATGCAATTTCCGTTGATACCACATCCGATCGTTGTCGAATCACAATACGGCTCCAACTCTGGCTCCCAAGCCTCTTCAAGCAATTCATTAAACCTTGAATATACCGACATGGGCTCTTCATATGATAGATCGTCGATCAGGGGGAGGCCGTCGAGGCCGGTACCCCTACGTTCTTCCTCAACTGGATCTCTAATACACAGTATCCGCAACGCGCACCAGCTCAGAGGCCATAAACATCCTGTTGCTTCTAGCCAGAGTAGGACTTTAGTAGACAGATCTCATTCTCGCTCTGAGAGTGTCGATTACTCATATACTCTTCCCGGCGGCGAAGAGTGGGAAAAGCGAGGGTTACCTCCTTCATCTGTTGCATTCTCAAGCTCTTTGGCAACTCCGTACTTTCCGTTAGATCTCGTCGAGCCCGATTTATCTGACGTGCCTCCTTTTCCAGTGGCTTCTGGAGAGCCTTACGACCCTGAAGACGATTTACCCATATTTGACGACGTTTCTACGAGAGCTTTTAACGAGAACTTTGCCCACACCAGTTTTCTCATAAGCGCAGAGCCTGGTATTCGGATTCACTGCACACCTCACGCAATAAAATGTGCGGCGAACCTAGTCGATATAATCAGCCCTGAGCACCCTGAGGAACTCCTAGATGTTTTCCAAGTTGACGTGATGTCCAAGATTCTAGATCTTCAGAAACGGCGAGAAGGTAAAGGAAAGTCAAATGAAATCAGCCTACGAATACCTTTTACTCATGTACGATTTGCCAATGAGTTCACCAAGAATTCCGGTGAGTCGGAGCTTGAGAAAGACCAATATGACCTGATATTAGACCGGTTCAAAGTTGCCGCGCGAATAAAGGACTTTCAGGGCGAGCATGCTGGCGAAAACACCGTGTCGCTGCATTCTACTCTTGGCTCACTCAATATCTCCGTTAAGGAAAGATATCTTGATTTACCTAACGAAGATGTAGCTGTTCAGGCCCAAGTGAACGATCTGCTACTCTGGGTCTTGAAAGGCAAACACGCATCGGTAAACCTCTCTTTCAGGGCCTTTGAGGTTGCAACCGCAAGCAAGAAGGTGGAATATCTTGCTTCACTCATTCACCGTACCACTCGACTTGTACAAGAATTTGCTACAACGTTCGGAAACTTGAATGTTGAACAGCAAAGGCGCCTTCGCTTCCTGGCCTGGTTCTTAACCACATCCGAAGGCCAAAGCCCGGACCCGGCATTCTTGACAAGACCCTCATACGCCATACGCGCTGCCCGTGATCATCTCCGAAATCATGATTCCTGGAAGATCATATCTCGCTTCCGTTATATCTACCAGTGCTTGCCAGATGACCAGAAGTCAGAGCTCGGGCATTGTTGTCAGAAGAAGTTCACAAGTTGTCCGAGCGATGCTGAGGAACGAGTCATATCAATGTGGGATCAGTGGCGCACTTGGGATTTAGCACATGTCAAGAAGAGCTTGGCGATGCGAAGACTTTATGGCTCAATTGCTGGAATAGAGAAAATATCCCCAAAACCGATACCAGTCTATATTGACATCAAATCAGCGGGTATTAGATTGGTCGTCGACCCTGGACCGAAACAAAGTGAGGCCTCTATGCAAATTGTGGCGATCAATCTTATTATGCGCCCTCCGCCCAAGCCGACCGGTCTGATGCTTCTCGAGGCCGAGAAACCGAAATCAACATTACTTCAGATCAATTCTAAGAATAGTACTGTGCAGATCAGTTGGGAAATTTGCGAGCTTATTGAGTTCCTCGTGAAAATGTTTCAAAATGTGATACCTGCGGAAGGCCTGGTTGCTGGGAGAGACGTTCAACCGACGCCGCGACAAAAAACCCATCATACTGAAGAGCAGCCTGAATATCACGATTTTCAGGTGATCTACGTAACTGAGCATGCTGAATTCGGTCTTGATAGTATAAATCTGAGGAGCGTCTCCATGGGCAGGGATCTACAACTGTCCCTTGTTGGATCCGACAAAACGGCTTTAGGAGAGGGTAATACCTTAAGCGTATTGGTTCATGCTGATGCAGCAGCTACAAAATTGCTTTCAAGGTCCCGTCTGATGTTGGCCTCCAGATTGGATCAACCAAATCTCTCTTTCTCGCGATACGACAGCGGTGATGTTGGGAATTTATCTGAAGATTTCAAGATCGCAGGTGTGAGTAGGATGATTACTGTTGAAGTTAAAGAGGATGTACTTGGTTTCCTTGAAGTCTTTGATTCTGTTCTGTGTGATGAGGTTGCCTATTTCCAACGCCAAGCTATCCTCTTCCAGGATTCCAGCAAACCGAGGCCTGCGGACTCAATCAGCTTGAACAAGCATTTCCCAAATATCACAGTCGCTTTTCTGATGGATTCCTACCTCATCGACATCACACTCTTGCAGTCCCTCACCTGGTCAATCTCTGGCGGGCCTGGTAGAGTCTCAGTTACTCCAGCTTTGGGACGGGAGACCACACTGAACATTGATTTGGATCTTGAAAAACACTCACATAAAATGTACAGCAGTACAATCAATGATTCAAACATCATCGCTGCTCTGGAGCTGCCTCCTGTTAACGGCACGATAAGTGTAACACAGACCGAGAGGCAGACCACCCTAAAAGCCTCGGTGATCGTTGATGCTATTACCTTTCAAGCTTCGGAAATACAAGGACTGGTCACTACTATCAACAAACCAGAGATGTCGAGCGTTTTTCATACTGCTCGGGATGACATTGAGATTATCAAAGGTCATTTTAGCGAGATCTTTCCTGATACGGCCCGGACTCCGTCTATCGAGCTTCCCCCTGCGGCAAGGGATCTGGTTTTCGGGATACACCTTACGCTTGGTGGTCTGAGCATTCTTGCCAGCGCCCCCGGACAGAAACCCGGATCCGCAACGGCCAATCTTGCCCTCAAACTGGCTTCCATTCAGATGAAGGCAACAAACATTTCTCCCAACGAAGATGGAATTCTACCTCTACCTGAAATTACTGCTCGCCTTCAGCAAATTAGCGTAGAAATGGCGTTATCTGACAAAGAAACTGTTCGTCGCTGTGGAAATTTAACATTCGGCGCTTCTTTCCATGCAACTGCAGAAGATGGCTCACAATCTGCAAAGAGAGTTTACCGCATCCGCAGTCCGGGCCTAGAGGTTAACGTTTTTGCCGACACTGCATCCGCTGTTGTTGATGTGTTAAATCATCTTCAGGATAAAATCAAAGATTTAGATCTGTCAAAAGAGAAGAAGTACCTTCGAAGACTTCGCCCTAAGAAAAGCCGTGCATCCAATAGAGATTCTAAGGTCGTTGCTGCAAATGCGAGCGAAGAAGGTAGCGTCAACTCTAGTGCGCTTTTCACATCTGCTTATTCGCTCGAATTGCTGGATATTCAAATTAGCTGGATTGTTGGAACTTCCATCACAACTTATCTTGGCGTTGAGTCAGAAGATTTGGTGCTGTCTTTTCAACGAATCGACTTGTCGACAAAGAGAGACGATGCTGCTCAGTTAATGATCGAGGACATGCAGTTGCAAATGATTCCATCGTCTGCCGATAAGAAACAACGATCATTAAATTCAGCACTACTGCCAGAGGTTGTTTTCAATGTTGCCTACAGCTCCACTAAAGAAGATCGTAAGCTGGCTCTTCAGGCAGCAGGAAAATCTCTCGATCTGAGGCTGGAATCCCGTTTCATCCTACCTGCAAGTATACTTGAGCAATCGATTGCTCTTGCTGGAAAGAAATTCCGCGCAGCCTCCGCAACGTGGAATACAACGCCTACATCGAGCGGCTGCCAAAGAAAGAGTCCATTCGGGAACAAAAGATTGTCCTCACTTCTGGTAGATGCCGATTTCGCTGGTGCTGTCGTCCATTTGCAAGGTAACACGGGCTCTAACAGTACGAGCACACGTCTTGGCGGATCGAGAGAGAGCCGTACACATCAGAAAGGAAGATATAGCCAATTCGTAAGCGATGGCTCGACGAACAGCACCTCTTTACGTGCTCCTGGCGTTGCATTAAAGATTGAGTACAAAGACGATGGCCAGGAGCCCTCACTCAATGCCGAATTGAAAATCGATGCATCTAACAATACTCTTTACCCAACTGTGGTCCCTCTAGTAATGGAAATCTCGAACAGTATTAAGGAAGTTATTCGAGAAACGGATGAATCTGGTGGATCAGAGAAAGAAGAGCAGCTCAAATCTTCCGGCAAGCTACTTGACGAAGAGAATCTAATAACAGCTGATCCGAGCGCAATTCTTGGAAGAACCCGCTTGAGCCTGGGTATTCGAATATGCGAACAGGAATTCACACTCAGTTGTCAACCTATTGCCAGAGTTGCCGCTACAGCACGTCTAGAGGACATTTACGTTACAATCAATAGCGTAAAATCCACGGATCACGGCCATTTCTTCGCCGTTTCTGCAGCATTTGAGAAATTACAAGCCTCTGTGCAACATGTTTACTCTCGGGAATCAACGTTTGGATTTGATGTGGAATCAATCATTCTCTCTTTTATGAACAGTAAGCACCTAAGTGGGACTAGTGGTATCTCAGCCATTCTCAAGATCAACCCAATGCGGACACAGGTAAACGCACGCCAATTGCAAGACTTCCTACTCTTCCGCGAAATTTGGATTCCTCCTGAGGTACGACAGGCGTCAAAGCCTCCCGCTCCGTCAGTTAGCACAGAGCCTCAGGAGTATCTAGTCCAACGCTATCAGCAAGTTACAGCAGCGGCAGCTTTCCCATGGAATGCGAATATTGCCATCGCAGAAGTATTCGTCGAACTCGACCTTGGTCAGGCCATTGGAAAGACCTCATTGACAGTATCTAATCTTTGGGCATCCTCCAAGAAAAACTCGGACTGGGAACAGAACCTATGTATCGGCGTTGAAAAGGTCACAGTTGATAGCTCAGGCCGGACGAGTGGATTAGTCGAGCTGTCTGGCGTTAAAGTACGAACGTCAATTAGTTGGCCGTCGCGGGTCATCAGCATTCGCCAGACACCACTCATTCAGGCTTCTCTTGGCTTCCAACGATTGCGAGTCAAGGCTGGATTTGACTATCAAGCTTTCGTCATCGCTGACATTGCAAATTTCGACTTTCTAATGTATAACGTCCGAGAGCAGCTGAAGGGTTCGCGAGATCGCCTTGTGGCGATTCTCGACGGAGACAAAGTTTATGTCTTCTGTACCGCGACTAGTGCAGCCCAAGGACTTGCTCTCTTCCAAGCTCTTGAGCGCCTTGTCCAAGAAAACCAGCAAGCTTACGCGCAGTCACTCAAAGACATTGAAAAGTTCCTACGTCGCAAATCATCTATGGTACCATTTCGCACGGCATCCCAGACTCTTATCTCCACGAAACTACATTCAGACGCTCTCAAAGCGCCAATATCCCTCCACACAGACGTGGTCGTTACTCTCCGCTCTGTTAACATTGGTATCTTTCCCTCAACCTTCACTGACAGCCAAATTTTCATGCTGGAGGCCTCAGACAGCCAAGCTCGATTCGCGGTAGCGCTTGAGAAGGGCCAGATCCATTCCGTGCTCGGGATGACTTTGGGCCAGCTCAGCGTAGCTCTTGCCGGCGTGTCTCAACCCAAACATATCAAAAGCCCCAACGACATCACGGTCGAAGAAGTCGTCGAGAGCGCGCGAGCAGCACGCGGAGGCACCATCTTGCGCGTACCAAAAGTCCTCGCGACCATGCAGACGTGGCAGGCGCCCGACTCAAACCACATCGACTACATCTTCAAGTCGTCGCTGGAGGGCAAAGTGGATGTCGGCTGGAACTACTCGCGCATCTCCTTCATCCGCACCATGTGGTCGAACCACTCGCGCTCGCTCGCGTCCCGGCTCGGTAAGCCGCTGCCCGAGTCCGCGCTTAAGATCACGACGCCGGAGAAGCCCGAGACGAGCGCCGCTGATACGGGCGGCGAGGCTGACGCGCACGACAAGACGCCCGCGGAGAGAGAGAAGATCACGGCGGTGGTGAACGTGCCGCAGAGCAGGTACGAATATACGGCGCTCGAGACGCCGGTGATTGAGACGCCGCAGCTGAGAGATATGGGCGAGGCGACACCGCCGCTAGAGTGGATTGGGCTGCATAGGGATCGGCTGCCGAATGTGACGCATCAGATTGTTATTGTGACGTTGCTGGAGATTGCGAAGGAGGTTGAGGATGCGTACGGAAGGATATTAGGGTCGTCGTGATATGGAACGGGAAAAGATTGGGTTGAGAGGTATAGGGAAGTTGATAAATGTATAGATGGGCTGTAAGCAGATGACATCAGTCGGGATGGTATGATTATTTGTAACATGTAGCTGTGGCATTACTTGGGAGGCGTGGAGAGTAGCTTCATGCTTCGTTATTTTGGCGTTGTAGACAGGGGCTGTAGTTACAAAACAAACCCATAGTAGGAATAATTTTTTAATAATCTAAACATCGATCGTTGCGAAAACTGAATAGAGGTATTACAACAAATGTAGCTAGGCATGCCATGTATTCTATTTAAAGACGACTTTAAAATTGCCGAGTCAAAGCTCGCGATTCTCCCAAACTACCCACGCCAAAAAAGTTTTCAGCGCCTTTATCCAAACGACACCAAGAAAGAAAAAAATAGTAAAATGTACTATTACATCACCGTTCATCGCCGAACGCATTCTTTAACGCTTCAAAGTGGGATTTCATCTCCTCTGCAAGCCTCCCGTCCGCATCCGCGATAATCGTGCTGACAAGGCTGTAGTTGTTGCAAAGGAACCTCTCCCTCTTCCTCTGCTCCCCAATACCCTTGCTCAACTTGGTCAGATAGGCTTCGAAGTCGCTGCGCAGGCGACCCACGCTGTTAGAGACAGGCTCGTCATCACCAGCCTCGGAGCTCAGGGCCAAGATGCCCTGCAGCAGACTGGCGAATTTTTGGGTGAGCGGGTGAGGGGCAGTGGACTGGGAAGTGTTTGTTGAGGAAGCTAGTATTGATGCGGAGGCAGATGGTCTGTTCGGAAGCGAGGCTGCGAGGCGTCGGAGCGACTCACAGTGCTGGTCCATGATGAGCTGGAAGCGTGGCCATAAGAGCATGTTCGTGGCGTTGATGTAGCCTTCGACGGTAGGAACTTTGCGACGTTGGAGCTCGAAAGCAAAGTGCTGATTAAGGCGAACGCAGAGCAGGATGCCAAGGGTATCTGTGGTGGTATCTATGAGTTGTTTGGTGAGTGATTGACCGAGAGCAAACGTCGGCTCAAATATTGAAGTGAATGTGTGGGAGATGGTATGATAATTCTGAACAGGACTGAAGTATGTTGTTAAGAATGTGTATTCAAATGAAGCGTTATCGATCAAGGCGAGATTGAAGGCTCGAAATGGTACTTCAAGAAAATGGGTTGTCTTTTCTTCTTCGGCAACATACGCCGTCAAAGCTGCGTGGGAGGGATTCTTCAGGAGATCCATTCGCCGACCTAGCGAGAAGGCATCATGTGTGGCCGGCATCATCCTCGAATTACCCAGGAGAGGTGCACGCTTAGCGTTGTCGTCTTGCCCCAGTACATCATGCTTATCGAGAGCATGAAGCTTCATCTTTTCTAAAGCTTTCTGATAACGAGAGAAATGGTTTAAGTAATACCAACGCATAGTGTAAACGTAGGCTTGGCCGATCTCCTCTGCTAGCTGAGGTTGGTGCTTTGCCAAAAAAGCATAGAGGTCTTTGTACTTGAGGAAAGTTTGCTGCTGGATAATTTGGGCGTTGATACTCGGAGATCGAATGGCTTTAACCTGCGCCACTATGTAGTCCCGTATGCGTTCAACAGCCTGATATGATTAGCACCGATTTTCCGCAAACACCAATTAATCATACCTTGTTTATCAAGTCCTCTAGTAAAGGCTTTACGTCTCCAAGAGCCTTGGCATTATTTTGCTCCTTTGACTTCGCATTGATAGTTTTCGACCGTTTCTCAAGCTCTGATAATGCTTTGAGAAAGCCGTCATCAATTGGACCCTCTGATATCTTTCTTACAACAGCTGGCGATATGCTAATATCCTCCACTGCAGGACCCAAGAATTTTTCTACAACTTTCCGATTATCCAATTTAGTGTTCAATGCAGTAGACCGAGATTGGAGCGTTTCGATTTCGGCCGAGACAGCCCCGAGATCAGATCTGAAGTTAGTGAGATACATCTCAACGGATTTGAGCACTTCATCACAGGCCTGCAAACTTATGGATTAACCCAAGCTGAAACCAAAATTCTTCGTACCATATCATACCAATATTGACCTATGAAGGTCCTCAAATTTATCCTTTTCTTTTCCATCTGTGGAATATGAGTATGAATGGATATATGTGGAAGGAATAAACGTACATTCTTCAACTGATTGCGCACTATATGTATGTACATGAGAAATATGCTGTGTCGCATCACTCTCTGCTTCTGCGAATGCTTGCAAACTTAGTCCGCGGAAGTCTATATCGCCCACTAATTCCACAGGCCTTGCGGCCGGAACACCTTTTGTGACACCTTCTTGCCCAGAAACAGTCTTTCGTGGTGGGCCTCCAAGTATAGCCTCTAGCACCTTCAGAGGGTCCGGAATGTTTGCGGGAGGCACGTCATTGCCTTGACGTCTGCGTCCTGCGCCATTTGGTACACGTGAGGCTGTTGGAAGACTGGCTGTTGAAGAGGTAGGAGAAACAAGAGATAGAGACGAGGATCGCGGGTTCAAGCCAGGCCTTGGGGGCAATGGGCCCGGCCCAGGCGTAAGATAGGGTCTTCGTGGAGCTGGTGAATAGGAGCGGCCTTGCGGTGGAGGAGTTGCGCTCGGAGTCGATTGCGCAGAGAAGCGGTCTAGCCACATTTCGCTAGACTGATAATGTTGTTACCTGAACATGGTGCGGCCAAGGCTACTCGGAGGTAATCCTGATCTTGCAAGGCAAGAAAGAAATCTGAATATATTATTCTCTTTGTTCTAAGTTCCGTCGCAAACTTCCTGTCAAGGTTCGCGCCGTCTCGAAGCTCAGGCGGCATAATTTTTTTCCGAGTCCTAGCGTGAGCCTCGATTTCTTCTTTGCTTCCCCTCGTCTTGGACAAATCCCACAATCCAAGTTCTCCCCATCAAACCCTCTCTTCAAATATCCACTCACCTCTGCTGCCTCTTCCTCCCATCTAGTCGCTTGAAGCAGACACTCATTTATCACCATGGCCGACAACGATGCGCAGGTGAGTAAACTGAGCGCCCGCAATTTTTTACCCCACCTTTATCGATTACTGCTGCGAGAGTGCTCAGGCATCAAGGGGTGGGATTTCTTCAGAACATCGTGCTAACGCCATTTTCCTAGCATGAGCACACCTTTGAGAGCGCCGATGCCGGTGCCTCTACCACCTACCCCATGCAGTGTTCCGCCTTGAGGAAGAACGGTTTCGTCGTCATCAAGAACCGCCCCTGCAAGATCGTCGAAATGTCTACCTCGAAGACCGGCAAACACGGCCACGCCAAGGTCCATCTCGTTGCCATTGATATCTTCACCGGCAAGAAGTTGGAAGATCTTTGCCCTTCCACTCACAACATGGACGTTCCCAACGTCCGCCGCCAGGAATACCAGCTCGTGAGTCCTAGCGCACGTTCCCCTCTCATCTTCCGGGCTAACAGCAGTGACCCAGCTCGACGTTACCGACGATGATTTCCTTTCTCTCATGTCTGATGATGGTACCACCAAGGACGATGTCAAGCTCCCTGAGGGCGAAGTCCGAGACAAGATCAACAAGCTCTTTAAAGAAGAGGGAAAGGATACCAGTAGGTATACTCTCTGGTTTTATTGGAGTACACATGGCTAATGTCATTTAGACGTCATCGTTCTCACTGCTATGGGTGAAGAAGCTGCTATTGATGCCAAAGAAGCTCCCCGCGGTTAGATAACTTTTCGCGTTGGACATTCAGGGCGACCGGCAGGAAGAAATTCGGGTGGAATGTTGGCAGATCAGATCAGGAAAAGTCAGATGGTTCTACATTCTTTGTGTAGATCTATTTCTTTGTGCGCTATCTTGGCGTTCTCCAGCGCTATCCTTTCACCTATGCTGATGACGACCAATGTTTGTGGGTTCTCTAGGGTTGTTTTGGGTTATTTGCATGGCTCCACGCGTTCACACGCTGGGGAATACCTAGTTATGAATCTTTCCCTGTTCAAAACAAGGTATGATCTGATAGGACGAGGAATTAGACTCCTGCTGCCAAACATGTTTCCTTGAATTTTGTTGCTGAATTGGTGTGGTCCCAACGAATCTGCTGTGATTAAAAAAAAAAGAAAGGATCTCTTGAGCGGTTCCTCGATTGATAATGGAAGTTTTCGCCAAGCAATCGGAGGTCTAGACCAGCTAGCTGGCCCGAAAACTTATCAGAGTTCGTGCGTCTGAAAGTTCCATCTAACATTGTATACTGCGTCAGGCGCGCGTATTCGCACAAAGCGTTGCGCGACTATCCTATAGTTATTATTAGGCGAAAGCTATTGAACGTGATCCCCAAACAAGTGGCCTCGTTTGGCGACAAGAAGCAACATTCTACTTTCAATCACCTACTGAATTCCGAAATGGGATCTCATTGGAGGAAAGGTGAGATTTGCGGAGTAGACAATTGCCGCTCACGATTATACACTGTTGACGAAAACGACGGCTACCAATACTGTGAAAATGGCCACCGAAGAGGAGTAAGTCATCTCACAAGCGAAGTGAAGTCCGTAAATTGCTCGAACATCTATCTAACTTCCGAGGTAGAATACGCTTGTTATTGGAGAAGATGAGGACCAGTTTAATCCACACGCCAAAAGACTACGCAAAAAATCAGCTGATGAAACAGAGAAGACCTATCAATGTAGGTCATTTCCTCAAAATGGTTCTGTAGAGCCTTCAGTCATAGATCTTTACAATTCCTCTAATATAGTTATCACCGGCCTAAAATCACTATTTTTCTCCCTTACCATTCATTGTTCACACAGCAAAGCATTCATCTCGCCCACATCTCAGCATAATTGCTACTTCACGCCTGCTCACTATCATGAGTATAGATTTCAAAGGTCGTGAGGCTTTTGACCTTTACCTACAATGCTACCAATTAATACTGCGGCATCAAATATGGTTTATGGTGCATTCAAAAGGCTTGCCCGCTGAACTTGAGGTTCGTCTTAGGGCATTGAGGATCCCCTCAATTCCTAACTTGTGGTTGCTGATGTAGGTACTTAGAATATCATATTTGACCTTTGGGCTCTCTGCATTTCTACCCTAAAGGACCGAATAGATGACACATCGGGAGATGAAAGCCGGTCGCAGATGTTCAGCTCAGCCTCCGAAGGAGGAACGGACTATGATGGTGAAGCGCCGCGCTTGGGCAGACGCGGGAGAAAAGTAAACGACACTCCAAAACTCATCGACACGCTGGCTCTATGCTACCTAGGCACTCTAACGCTACGGCTACCGGTAACGTTGGGAGACCTTCATGATTGGGTCACAGAAGGCGGCATGGTATATATACGGGCTATTAAGTCTATCCCTGTGCCCATGAAAGAGCGATTACCATCAGCATATCACTCCTCTCTTGACCCAAATAGCACTCTAAAGTTTGAGCGCCTGCATACAGCAGTACTTGACCTTGTTGTTTCCTATCAGAGGGATTATGGTGCCGAATTTCCGTCGCTCAACCATCCACTCCTCCTATACCGATACATGAAAAGGCTAGCACTCCCACTAGAAGTTTATCCCGCTGTTACAAAGCTTGCGCGACTTTTGGGTTACACTTTCACATACCGTCTCGAGCTTACTAATAAGCGAGCGCGGATTACCGATATTCCAGAAGCACAGCTGATATCTCTCATTATCGTATCTGTGAAGTTGTTTTATCCGTTCGATGACGTGCGTCGGTATCCTTCTACAGCAACAGAACCGGCGGCAGCGGTGATTGATTGGGATGCATGGAAAGACGCTACAAGCAAGTTCAGGAAAACGTTAGAGGTCCCTGATAAGATGAAGGCCGAGGAGCTGATGGCTGTGAAAGAAAAGGATGCATTCTCAATGTCTGGTTCCCAGATGGACCAATATCTGGATTGGTACCAACGGACATGGACGGATGAATCAGTGCGGGAGCAGGACAAAGACAGTGATTTCCGAACCGCTCTCTTCAGGGAGTTTCCTGTTGGGCCCAACGACGAACAAAGGTCTACTAGCCCGGCGGCAATCAATGAGAATGCGATTCAGGAGGCAGAGACGGAGAGGCTCAAGGCTGTGCAAAGCAGGTTGAAGGCGAGGGCCGTCATTACGGAAGAGGAAGCCCAAGATCAAGGAGACATCAAACGGCCGGGGAGCCAGTATAAGTATTTTCGAAAAGAAAGCGATCTTCCCGATAATGCTAAGATGTTCTACGAAGAGGCTGCGAAGATATCTGGGTTTTCGATGAAGATGCTTGTTAAAGCGGTATTCTTGATTGAGATGAAGATCCAGCGAAGGGGTGATAGGCAACGGAAGGAAAAGAGGCAGAGAGAAGAGCTGTAATTACTTATACCCTTTGAAGTGCTCCACGGCATGTGATTATAGAAATTCCATGTGCTTGTAGTGTGATGAAGCATGCTTCGAGGATACGTAACAGGGGGTATTAACAGTTCTCCAAGTGCCAAAGAGGCTTACAACACACCCGATGTGATATCCGGGTAATGCATTTGGTAATGGCTTTGGATACTTAGGATAACTTCGCAAATTTCTTTGCGCAATTCTGAAGTTTTCTCCGCCCAGCTAAAATCCATATGGCGTCGCGGGCACGACTTTGTCAGTCGCTCATGGGAAATATTCTTCCTGTATTCCTAAGATTGCGAGCCGAAGTCGATGCAAAAGTACTATACAGCAATTCATAACATTTGATTCTGGAAATATAATATACTAAGCGTCATAAATTCAGAGAGAAGGGAGAGCTCTCTGTTTGAAGCCGCCTCGCTTAGAACCCACTAGCGCACACTCAATTGTCTTGGCGCCCAAATCCACGACTTCCGACTTCGACTTCGTTTGACAACCTACGATCACCTCATCGACGAATTTCGCAACCAGTAAGTAGTCGCAGCCCTTGCCTCTATATTAACTAATTTGGATGCACTGGCTAATATCTCTCCCTAATTAAAGTGCAGATGTGAGTCTCCCACTCGATCTCGGTCCCGCGATGTAGTATCTCGAATCGCCACTGACATTTTTCCGCCACAGCTTCGTCAAGACCCTGACGGGTAAAACCATCACCCTTGAGGTGGAGTCGAGCGATACTATCGACAATGTAAAGTCGAAGATCCAGGACAAGGAGGGCATTCCCCCGGACCAACAGCGCTTGATATTCGCCGGAAAGCAATTAGAGGATGGCCGGACGCTTAGTGACTACAACATCCAAAAGGTACAGAAAACCCTTCTTTCCCGCCCGTGCATCAGTCGGTGGGGTTTTTTTGAAGTTGGGATATGGGTATTCGAGGCAATATGGATATGCTGACCTGGGTATCAACGGACAGGAATCTACTCTCCATCTTGTCCTTCGTCTCCGTGGTGGCATCATCGAACCCTCCCTTAAGGCCCTTGCCTCCAAGTACAACTGTGAGAAGATGATCTGCCGCAAGTGCTACGTATGTGATCCCCTCTACTATCTTGTTCTTGGCTAGAGACGATCTACCGAGTTTCTGTGGACGAAATTCTCCGGCTCTTCCGCGTCTCCTCCGGCAAACAACAATACTAACTATCAATTTAATTCAGGCCCGACTTCCCCCGCGTGCTGTCAACTGCCGCAAGAAGAAGTGTGGTCACAGCAACCAGCTACGACCAAAGAAGAAGCTGAAGTAGATGTGTGTGTTGAAGGTGTGGAGGAATGGAGAGAACGGTTACTTTATCAGGAGGCGTTGCATATTTGGCGGCCAGTTTCGGGGTTGTAGACTAGCCCTCAGAATTTTCCTTGCATCTGACAACTCGGCCTCCAAACGCTTCAGAATGGGTTTGACTAGTGATTGTTTGACCGCTTGCGTTCGTCTCATTACCGGAATCTTCTGATCAATCCACTTCACTTACGGATTCTCCGATGGCAATGGAACCGGACGGCGTCCTCCACCTCTTAACAGCAAGTTTGGCGGCGCGACTGACTCGTTAATCCGTCTGAAGACTATCCTGCAGATCAAAGAGTTTATAGATGAAAAAAACTTAAAGACTAGCACCACTGGTCATTATCCCACTCCTTTGCGATAGTTCATTAAACCCATGGTCAATTCCCAAAAAAATCTGAGAATATAGCATCACGTGCTTTCGCGTTTCCTTGGCGTTGACGTCATACATCACGAAATTGTCGCACGAGACGTGATTTTTTGAAATTTCTTTAGAAAGCCTGTCCACTTTTCTAGTACACGCTACATCCACCACCTCGTTTCTCTGATATATTCCAGAAAGAACCAGCTCCACACACTAAGAACTGCATGGCTCAGAAAACCTAAGCCAGTTATGAAGTACAATCCACGCAAGTCCAACGCTAAAAAAAGACACGGTGTTCAAGAGGCAGGTAGGATATATAGACAGCAACGCTGACAACAATGCCACCGGTCGTGTCTAATCGAATGAAAACACCCTCTCGACCTCGGAAACCCGTAAGGTACGGTAACAGGAACAGGTTTGTCTAACGCCCGAAAATGCAGAGATGGTGTTGAGAGGGAGATAGGGCTGAGAAATTGAGTTGGCCTGTGCCAGAAAGACAAAATTTGGTTTGAATCAGCATAGACATGAAATGTTGTGGTATCAAAAAACGCCGCGCTATGCTATCGCGAGAAATAAGAAATTTCAGAGGGGTGAAAGTGGAAGGGGTATTTGATTGAGTGTATAATCGTGTTTTTGGCGCAACGATTTGAAAAAAATTGTATCAATAACCTACAAACAGCAATATGAAATGTCGCGGTCTCGTCAACAAAAAACGGAGCCGGTGTCCACATCAATGGCGCGGTCTCTTCCAGTAGTATTGCTATTAACTGTCAGCATGCGAATTCGCCTATTGGAGCCAGCTCCGTCCTTCTCAATTGAAGACTTACCTTATGAGACTTCCGCACCGCCCTAAGCCCTGTCCCACCAATGCCTCCAACAACAGCATCTCGCCTCACCTGATCAGAATCCATCTCCGGCACGTAATAGAACTCATTCTCAAGCTGTTTACCGGCTGCGTCCTTGCCCTCGCGGTTGATTTCACCAATGCAAGGGATGCTGTCGAGAAGCCTCTTAAGCTCGGGGGACGTGAGCTGCGTAGACTCTGTGGCCTCGGCAGAGTCGGAGTCCTTCCCCAGGTTGGGTGAGGGAATGCCTCTTTTAAGCTCCGCAGGTAGGTTGCCAAGAATGGTGGAGAGTGGGATGGAGTGCAGACGCGAGAAAGCAAGCTGGTTGATGACATGGTTCTTGATTGGCGATTCGTTTAGTCGACACGTCGATTCAGAACTTGTATGTCGCTGTGGAGAGCGTGAGGATGTCAGTGGGCGGCGGCGGCGCATGGATTGGGTGGGTGTATTGCCGCTGCTGAAAGAGTTGAGGGATGCCATTCGTGGGAGGAGATTCTCGCCAAAGGGACCGAAGGAATGGATGATTGGGTCGTTCTCTTCATCACCATCTGAGAAGTCATCGGAGTGGAAAGAAGATAGCACGCTGGACTGGGAGGCCTTGGCGTCATTGGCGGATACGGACCGTGAGAGGGACGAACGGATTGGAGACTCTGTAGCAGCAGCAATATTACTCCCGTTGTCCTCTCCAGCATCAGCATCCTCATACACTTGAACCGCTGCATGAGATTGAAGATCAGAATCCGAAGCTAGGAACGTCGAGGAAGCATTAAAGTTAGGCTGAGCGATAGGACTTGGAGAAATTGGCGATCTTGGAATAACTGGAGGACTCGAAGCAAAGTGTTCCTGAAAAGGACGGCGCAATGGCGAAGATTCCTCGTTCCAAGTCGTATCCGAACGCTGAGAGTCCATCGATAGTTTCCTTTCCGTGTACGGCCACGCGATCAGTACGCGAGCATCCTGCACATCCAACATGACCTCTGCCTCTGGTTTCTCAGACACAAACGATTCTCCCTTGCTCAATTCATGCACTTGTCCCCTGCAATGCACCTTCGCTCCATTCCAGCCCAAGCACTCTATCACAACTTGACCATGTTGGCGGGACGCGTTCGGGGCATGGTAAACGGCTTGGATGTGGACGCGTGAGATATGGCGATTCGCCGACAATTGGTAGTCCGAGGAGTTTGAAGATCTGCCCATACGAACGGGTTCGCCGTTCGCTGGAAGGTCGATCGAAGGCACAGCTCCTAAAGGCATACGCTCCGAGAGCGTCGACATAGTACGCTGAAGGCCGGGGCGGACATGACGCGTTGGCGAAGAGGGCAAGATACCCGTAGATGACGTAGGTACTGGCGTAGGGTAATACTTGAGCTCTTGTTTTGGGTGAGAGGGTGAGTCCTCGTTATATTTCCGCTTCGCTGACAGAGGTCGTGGAAATGGTGAGGACGAGAGAGGCTCGAATGCAGGCAGCAACGATGGCTTTCTTACAAGCTCAGGCTGCTCTGAAGATGTGATAGAAGGTAATTGAGAACCTTCCCTGCTAGGTGAGGAGTCCATAGCGTGAAGAATCTGTGTAGACGCGATCAAGGGCTTCTCTGGCCTCTCCAAGCACTGGTTGATATGCAGCGCGATGAGAGCGGCTCAGATGAACGGAGACGCGATATATTAGTGGTTGAAATGGAGAGGATGAGGAAGGGGATGGAAGGAGAGTGTTAGGACAGCGAGGCCATGAGGTCAATTGAAGAGGGAGGAGGTCACGTCTGCAAGGCCCGGGGCCGTGAGCTTTGTAGACGCGGTTGTGGGTTTTTGGTCAGACACGCTACTAAGCTCGGAGCAGTGACCAAGGAACTCCTTCGTGCTGAGCACAACTCAAAACATTATTCACCCACAACAGATTAAGTGCGGATGCAATAATTAGAAAATTAGGAGGAATCGAATGCATCTTGCAATTCTCCAGCTCTATATAAAATCCTAGCGTTGCATACGTCTCGGGATTTTGAAGCTGATTCTGCAAACCTATGCAAAAGTACATTACACATAACTTTTATCCCACCTTCTGTCCTCAGATGTCGCTATCTTATTTTCGGCCCGAATACGCTAGCCCAGCCCCTCAGCGCTGCATGTCATTATTAGGCTTCCAGGCGCGTTTACTGGTGCACTTCTTACGCGCCGTGATGTGATCTTCATGCAGCGGGCTTCCATATATCCTGAAGGATCAAAGAGCTGAAGAGCTGGCTACTTCTCAGCGGGGTTCTGTAAGCTCCATTATTACAAGTTCTGGTGTTCGGTGCGGAGCTCTTGCAAAAGAATCAGAAATTTCTCAATTGTGCCTCACATACCGCTTTTTAGTGAGCATCCTTGATGTCCTCGTGTTCTGCAAGATTGCAGATGACCCACTCTGCATACAGAAGTTTTTTTTTTCCTTCGGCAATTCCAGAGTTCGCACGCGAGCTAGATGCGCGGCCCCAGCCCCAGGAGAACGGAATAGACGCGTCTTAAAACTGTGATAATGACCGCCTAGGGTTATGGTGAGGCAACCTGTTTCAAATTGGTAATGCGAGCGGGTCGGCTTCAGGCGCCTTCTCGCGATAAAAAATCCTATCGTGAACATGGATGCAGTTATATAGGTACCAGGGCTAAATCTGCTCAATTCATCTATCTTTACAGCAGTTGGTGAGGCTCTCCAAAAATCTCGAATCTTGACCATCTACACCTTCAGATAGCCATTGGAATAGTTTATTTAGAGACCTAATGGTTTACTGAAATAACTTGAAAATAATTAACATGATCCCAGGCGCGTGGTGTGGGGATGCAAGATGCAAGGCCAGATGCAAGGCCAGGCTGTGACAGCCGAGGGTGGCATAATTAAGGTTTCTCCGTTCCGCGCCGGCGGTGAGACTTCACACGGCAATTCAAACTACGAGCTTTTTTTGCGGTGCAGCTTGAACAGTATCACAGTACGAACAATGGCGAAAACGGAGACTAGGCTCACGACTAAGGTCATGGAGGGGACGCCATATCAACTGGATCCAAACCAGGTATGTTTGTCATGGTGTTGCGCTTGATAGACGCTAATCCTAAAAAAATTTCAGACTATTCGCGCCGCCGAAGCATTGGTCAAGCATATCAAAGCGGAGCAGAAACGGATAGGGAGTTCCGCGACCAAGAAGAGCCTACTTGCAGAGGGTGACTCGAGCGAGGATGATGCAGCCGACGAGGAGTATGTGCCAGTTTGGTTGATTCTGGGAACAAAAAGGCATGTCGTAGACCAAAAGAGACTGAAGCCGTCAAAAATGTATGTTTACTCCATTACTCTGAGAAAATCTGAAGAGTTTTATATTAATTCACGATACAGCGTTCTCCCTCATCCCATCAATACCTCGCCTACAACCCGCATTTGTCTCATAACCGCAGATCCCCAGCGTTCCTACAAAAACCTTGTCGCACACGCTTCCTTCCCCAGCTCTCTTTCCTCACGAATTAATCGGGTTATTGGCATTACAAAACTCAAAGCAAAGTATAAGTCGTACGAGAGTCGGCGCCAGTTGCTCGCTGAGTACGACGTCTTTCTGGCCGACGATCGCATTATCACGTATCTTCCCAAGACGCTAGGCAAAATCTTCTACAAGGGAACAAGCAAACGACCGATACCTGTTAACTTGGCTGCAGGTGTCAAATCGTGGAAAGATAGCGAAGGGAAGAAGGTGAAAAGTGAGAAGGGCTCTTCGGCTGTGGGTGCGCCGCAGAATGTAGCCCGTGAGATCGAGGCCGCTCTGCAAGCTGCGCTGGTACACATTTCACCATCTGTGACGACGGCGATTAAAGTTGCGAGAGCTAGCATGGCGCCTCAGGAGATTGTGGAGAATGTAGAAGCAGTTGTGAAAGGATTGATGGAGAAGTTTGTTCCGAAGGGGTGGAGAAATGTAAGATCGCTGCATATCAAAGGCCCGAATACCATGGCTCTTCCCATTTGGCTGGCGGACGAGCTATGGGTTGGCGAAGAAGATGTGCTAGAAGAGAAGTGGAAGCCTGTGGAGGGTACCAAGGACCATAAGAACGAGAAGAAGAGGAAATGGGAAGAATGGGAGGATGAGCTGTTGGAGGAGGGAGATAAGCCTGTTAGGAAAGTCAAAAAGAGCAAGGAGCAGAAGGCGGAGGCTGATGATTTGGCAAAAGAGGCCACACTTCGAAAGCAGAAGCTTAAGAAACAGAAGGAGGAGGCCTTGAAGGCAATTGAGGCACCACCAGTCAAGGCGATTGAGGGGACGGAGAAGAGCAAGAAGTCGAAGAAAATTAAGGTTGTTGCAGCTTAGTGGCGGTTATATGCTAGGCTAGTAAGGCGTTTAAGGAGTACGATATCAATGGTCGGGCTAGTTATATTCGAAATTTCATATCATACACAATTCATACACTTTGCATTATCCTATACAAGCAAGCGTTGCAGCGCCACGTCTTCCCGCTCAAAACGCCATCATAAGTCCAAAACGGCAAACATAATTGACTACAGCTCTCCTGAGCTGTCTGCATCCTGCATCACTATTTCCTCGGCCTCTTTCCCCTCGCCCCCCACAGGACTAAAGAAATCCTTGAAGACCTTCACCAACAGCTCATCACTCAACTGCATATGTCCCCCTTCAGTCTCTCTAAACACCAAACCTCCCTTCTCATCTAACTTCTTTAATCCCAGCCAGTCCTCCTTGTATATTGTCCGATTCCGCAATGGTGTCACAACCTCACTGGTAAGGTTCGTCACTTGCGCAAACCACCCGCTCTCCTTTGGTATCACCGTCGTATCGTCCTTGAACAAGTACATGACGAACTTATTCAAGCTAGCAATATTCGTAGCGTATTTGGTGTTCTTCAGAACACGCTCGTTATTGATATCAGCCAGGAAATTTGAATTTTCGAGATACTCAGGCGTCGGCTCCCCGGTGCTGGCATTGCACGAACGATAGTATTGCGCAGGCACAAGCCGCGATTGAACGTAGTTCGACCAGGTATTCACCCTCAACAACGCCATGGCGCCTTTGCAGAGCCAATCCGTAGGCGCGCAAGCCTGGAATTCGGCAATCCCGTTATGCTGGCTCCCGAACGTGACCAAGTTCCGCACCGGCGGGTTGTTGCATCTCTCCACATATCCTCGGAGGAACTGCCCGCCTTGCGAGAATCCCAAGGCATTGACGGCGGGCGCAAGCGAGAGGACCGGGTGCATGGCTAACGTGTCGCATACTTGAGCCAGCTGCTCTGTGAGATTGCCGAAGAAGGTTGCGGTGCGGTCAGAGCCTGGATCCTCGTCAAGTCGGATGTTGTAGACGTATGTGCCGGGGTTCGTTTCGTTGGCGAGTTCGCCAACAGAGACGAGCCCATCAGCGGCGTAGTTGTCGCCCAGGCCGTGCCAGACTATGAGAGGTAGAGGTCGGGAGGGTTTTGTGAGAGTGGAGAGGATAGCAAAGGCGGAGGCGGAGCTTAGGAAGAGAAGAGTGGGAACGGAGAGATGGATTAGGAGATTCATCTTCAAGGGCCCTAGAAATAATCAAAGAATAAACATAGATATAGTTATTCGCGGAGAATAAGAAAGCGTGTGATGGGTTGGTGGTGGAGCTGAGCTCGATGAGTTCACTTACGAGATGCCGCGCAGGGTGGAGATCTTCTATGACGTTCGCAGTTAGCGCCGCTTGTTAGCGCCAGCGTCTTTCAACGACAAGGCTGACTGCCAAATTATCGCTCTCCAGGTCTAACACCAATAAATTCAGCATAGGAAATTTTACACAAGAATGCCTTCTAAACGCCTTCGGGCCTTCCATACCTCGGCCGCGCAATGATTTTTGTGTCAGGCGCCAGACCGCCCAAGATATCAAAATAGTGCAAATTCCGATCACGACGTTGAGTACTAGACCAATCACGCTGATTGTGTCGCTTACAGACAGAGAGCGATGGAGGATGGCTGTCATAATAAACTTGCGATGAAATATCAACAAAGCGGCTGTAGATTGGGTGAGCCAGCAGAGGACTATTTAAGGACGTAGGTAGGTGCAATTGCGACTGACAATGCCCACAGCGCACGGATCATGCCCTCTTTCGAGGGCGCCCTATCTTGCTGCGACGCATGCGACATTACTCCTCCTGCTCTGTCCTGGGGAGTCTGTGTCTGTTGGGAATGAGGCAAGCGGTCGTCACGTGACGCCGCGGCACTAGCGTGGCGAGGAGTCTTAAGCTCCTCGCCCTTCCTCATTCCAAACATATCAAGCTTTCAACCAACATCACTGTAACCTACTCAAGTAGTCGTTATTGGTGAGTCACCCTGTGTAACCAATACTGATCAGTGGTTAAATACACAGTTAACCACAGAGCAGCTAGGTTTTCAAACAGAAGAGATAGTCTTGTGTAGGGGTGCCATATGCGCTCATATGGAATGGATCCCGGCGATACTGTGCTACCTTAGACTTGCGGAAAACTAGTAACAGAAGTGTTACTAAGTACTAGGAGATACTAAGTTGCATCCATCACACAGAACAACCGCGTTTATAAAGATTTGGTTAAGTACTTTAGGTTAGAAGTATTACTAAACCTAGGGTTCTAAGTTAACGTCCAAAACGCGTTAAATAATATCTCAAATTGCCTACCTCTTAATAGCAAACCTATAAGATTCTATAAAACCAAAAACCCTACCTACCTTTAACCCATTATGGCGTTAACCTACCTAAAGAAGTATAAGGAAGATATTAACCTAAAGATATAGAACAAAGACATTAACCCTATAAACGCCGAGCAAAAGGACCTAAACGGATTCTTATTATACTATATAGTATACTACACAGACAGCAAATACAACGACACTATACTATGGTATTACATAAAGGAGGACTTCGTTGGATAGATAAAGGAAATATAGGCTCTTGCAAATAAGCTTATTATATAAGACTTCCATAACTTCCTTTAGGAGAATGGAGTATTTGTCCCTATGGATGGAAGCGCTATTAGAGATAATATTCAGGAGCAAGTTATTAATATAAAAGAAGAGCATAAATAGACTCCACAAGAGATTAAGCACCAACTACACACTATAAAGAAGCTCAACTTATAATAGAATCTAAATAATACACTAATAGAGACACGTTCAAATTCTATTGCTCTAGGCACAAGTTCTTACATTCTATATCCATCACTTCTATTGTCTTTAGCTCCCTAGGATCCACTAATTTAACCTATAACTTTAACTACTAAATAAGAGCAAGCGCAAGATCCCCTTGCTTTGCAATTTAATAACCTTTAAACTCTATTACAGCAAGATTAGGTACTATGCCGTGTTCCATTAAGATCTATATCTCCACTACAGCCTATAAAGCAATCCCTACCTTAATCTCTAATATAATTTTAACGTGGCCTAATACCGCTCAGAGGTACCTTAAAAATGCTTACAGAGCTTACAAAGCTCTATTTGGACCAAAAAAAGAGGTTTAGCGGGGAACTATATAATATCCTTAATTTAAAGCTGCGTATCTTCTATAACTATTGCTAGAAGGTTGGACTGGAACCTAACTAATATTATAACACCTATTCTATTATACTTAAGGGCCGCGCTAGTACCTTCTATTATAATCATTTGGTAGAAAAAGGATATAATTTCAACCAAATAATATATAAGACAAAATGCCATTTTAAAACAGAGGAGAATAAGCAGCAGTATATATTAGAGTAGAAAGAGACTACCTTCCTAAGGATTATTATAACAAACCTAGATATCTCTTAACTCAATTATCTCCAAAAGCTCTTTAATTAACTTTAGATAATTTAGCGTGGTTTATCCAAATTATATTAAGAGGACTTTAGCCTACGCGATTAAGTCATTAGCGTATACTAAGGTGTTAAAGAATACAACCTTACTCTCTTTAATTCTGCAAATACTTACAAAGGAGTGTATACTCAATTAAGATCCTCTACTAGCACCACTCTACGCTCTTAAGAAGTATAGTAATTTAATACCTAACCCTAACCTACTCCAATTAACCTAGCTAACCAATATGATCACAACTAGACCAACCAAATATATAGTGGCCACGGTAGGGGATACAGCAGAGGGTACAATTAACGTTAACCATAAGGCAATTATAGAGGTTTATTTCAGAGCGATCATTAAAAAAAGTGCTATGTTTATAAAAAGCCAAATTGCTAGTTAACTAGGCACCCCCTTAATAGATAAAAGGAGGCATACAATAAGTTTCGCCAGAGCGTATAAAACGTCGGAAACTAAGAGGTTACTATAGCCTACTTCCAAAGCTTCCTAGTTTAATATAAAGGTAAAAAAGATCTTAAGGGTAAGGTTAACAAGGCCAAACAGCTCCTTATAGATATGGAAATTAAGGACTACTCTCCCAACCAATACTTTACTAAGTATGGTAAGTGTAACAGGACTAGCCTAGTTACAGTGGAAATGTCTCGGTAAAACACTCGATAGATAGAACTTGAAGCTTTGACCGAATTCTGCCGAATTCTGCTAGCTTGATTGACTTCTGCCAAGTTCTGCCAGATTAATTAAATACTACCAAAGTCCGTCCACGTGCGTATGTGCGCACGCATCAACCAAGACCCCTAAACTGTTTAATTGCAAGATTCTCTCATTATTCCTTTCTCTTCTTTACGCAACGTCTTGTTCCTAGCAAGAGCTATATACCCTTAGATTTAGATAGAATTTATATTATTCCTTCAAATCTTTCCTAAAGCCTCTTCATGCCCTTATATTACGTTGCGTTAAAAATAACTACTATTAAAATAGCAAACGACCTTAAATCCTACGCGTTAACTATAAGCATTATAACCCTAGTTAGGGAACAGTTAACTACAATATAAGAAGCCTTTATAGATACTTTAGCTTAGTAGCGGGCTGTACTAGAAGCCCAGCATTAGTAATTAATGGAAATACTCCGCAAAGAACTCTATAACGTTAATACACTTATAATAGAGACCCTAACAGTAACACCTATAAACAAAATTAAGATAACTATATGCGAACCTAGCCCGTTAAATGCAAACCCTAAACTAGTAACGGTAGCCTAACCCGTACCTATAATGAACCTAGTACCTACTATAAAATTAGAAAAGCTTCCTAACCCTCTAATATTTAATAGAAATTAAAATAACCTGCGTCCCTTTATAACTAAGCTCTGCCTTAAACTTTTAATAAACTATAACTAATACCCTACCGAAGCTAGCAAGATTAGCTATAGGATGTCTTGATTAAGTAAAGACGCTGCATAAACTATAGACCTATTCTTCTGTAACGGTACCTTTATTAATTTTAAAATCTTTATCTCTTTATTAGAACAAATATACAATAACGCCAGCCGCGAATACACCGCTATTACTAAACTTGAAAACCTATAACAACGGAATTAAGACTTTACCAGCTTCTTTTCGGATTTTTTAGGCCTTATTAGTGAACTAGATTAGAATAAAGCCGCTAAAGTTACTGCTCTTTAATAAGCTATTTCAGATAAAATTAGAGCATAGTTAGTAGGTAGGGAACTACTAAAGGACCTACCCAAATTTGCTATGATGTGTTAACGAATTAATAAGGACCTTTAATATAACAAATAAACTCGTTCTCTAAAGCTAACCACGCCTTATATTTAAGACTTTACGAAACCGATATATACCCTAAAGCGCGACCCTTTTCTGAAACCTACGCACGACCCTATAGACCTTAACGCCACGTGATCCTACGCACCCTTAGGAACTAACAAACAAAGGACTTAAGCCATAAATAGAGAATACTTTGGATGTAGCAGAAAAGGATATATCTAAAGGAATTACTAAACTTACCCTTTTAAAAAAGTCCGCCGTAGTTCCTCCCGGTCTTTAAATCGCACCCGCTCCTTAAATTATACTTATTCTTTAAGCCGTACTCGCTCCTTAACTTGCACTTGTTCTATAAATTATACCTAGTTGTTATAAAGCATCTTACACTTAGCTAACTTGGAAAACGAATTATCCTAGGGTTAAGTTGCGCCTTAGGATAAGAAGTAGAAGAGCACGAGTGTCTAGGCTTTTCCAGCGCTAATATACAATATAACTCCCTTAATGTACTTAGCAAAATTCAAATACTCAGAAAGTAGAAGGAGGTATAAATCCTTATAGATAGCGGAGCCACTAGCATGGGCTTTATTAATATAAACTACGCGAAAACCTAACGCCTAAATTTAAAGAAACTTAATAAGCCCTAAGGCCTACAAGGCTTTAATAGCAAACCCTTAATATATAGCGAATTAATGTACTACGCTCTTATAAAAATATAGATGGGTAAACACCTTAAATATATTTCCCTATTTATAACACCCCTAAAGCAATATAAGATAATACTTGGATATAGATAGCTAAAATAGCACAACCCTTTAATTAGCTGGGTTAAAGAAACACTAAAATTCCGCACGACCTATTGCTAAAGTTATTATTTAAAACACCACCTGCCCTATAAACATGTATAAGACTATTTAAATTCAATATAATATAAATTGCCCTTACTATAAACCTTGAACCAATATAACAAAACTATAACTGCTAATCGCAGTAAAGAATGCGAAGATAATATATTAAAACCCCTTAAAATTTGTATAATATAAGCCGCACCTTTTATTTTATTAGCAAGAAAATGAGACTATAAAATCTTCACTATAATAATAGAAGATATTAAGAAGGCGCTAGAACCAAAGCAGTATATTAACCCTTAACCTCTTATACCCAAGGAGTACCACAATCTAATTAACGAGTTTAAAAAATAATTCGCAGACCAGCTGCCCCCGCATTAGAATAAATATGATTTTAAGATAGAACTTAAACCTAGTACGACACCAAAGTTCGGTCCGCTATACGGTATGTCACAAAAAGAACTGCTTATAATACAACAATACCTTAACAAGCATCTAGAAAAAGGATTTATTCGCCCTAGTTAATCTCTATTCGCCTTACCTATATTATTCATTAAAAAGCTAGGAGAAGGCTTAAGATTCTATATTAATTACTAAGCCCTAAATGCAATTATAATTTAAAACTAATATCCAATCCCCTTAATCTAAGAGACGCTTAACCGCCTGGCAAAGGCATAATATTTTACAAAGCTTAATATAGTTACTGCCTTTAATTGAATTCGTATCTGAGAAGGAGATAAGAAGTACATAGCCTTTTGTATATAATAGGGACTCTTTAAATACATAGTAATGCCATTTAGTATAAAGAACGGTCCTAGTATATTTTAGCAATACGTTAATAATACGCTCCGTGAATTCCTTAATGTATTTGTTACCGCGTATATTAATAATATCCTAATCTACTTGTCTTTGCTCTCTAAGTATTAAAAACACGTCCGAATGGTCCTTAAACGTTTGCGAGATGTAGGTTTATAATATAATATTAAGAAATATAAGTTTTATGTGTCTAAAGTCACGTACCTAGGCCTAATTATATCCCGTAATAGAATTAAAATGGACCCTAAAAAGGTCGCTGCGATTATAAACTAGGGAAGCCCTAGTAATGTATAAGACATTTAAGGATTCCTAGGATTTGCAAATTTCTATTACTAATTTATTAACCAGTTCTTAAAAATTGCCTAACTATTAGTAAACCTAATAAGAAAGAACATAAAATTTAAATGGACTGCTAGATATAAACAAGCTTTTAATAACTTAAAATAACACTTTATAACCGCTCTAATTCTTACCCACTTTAACCCTAACCTTAAATATGTTGTTAAAACAGACTCGTCTGATTATGCCCTAGGGGGAGTGTTATCGCAATATAATAAGGACGGTAAGCTATATTTAGTAGCCTTTCTCTCTTAAAAGCTCGCCCCTACTAAATCGAACTATAAGATATATAATAAGGAACTACTTGCAATTATTAGATGCTTTAAATAATGGCGTCTAGAACTTAAAGGATTATTGTTTTTAATACACATATTAACGGACCACAAAAACCTGCAGTACTTTATAACTATAAAGCAGTTAACGCAGCGCCAAATTTATTAGGCCGAATACCTCTTATAATTTGACTTTAAGATTATATACTAACTGGGCAAACTTAATTAGAAGCCTAATATATTAATATAACAATTATAAGATTTACCTATAAACGCCTTAGATAAATGGATTATAAATTAATTACGGATCTTATTGCCCCCCGAACGCTTTAAGAAACTACGTCCTATATTCCTAGATACGGAACTTAACAGAAATAAATTAGAAATTGATAAATGGGAAATGGAAATTAATAAGCTAATAGAATACAAATACAAGAACGATATATAGATAGTAGATGTAATAAAAGCGATTTAAATAGGAAAATGATAGCATAAAGATATTATACTTACCGAATGCGAAATTCGTAACAATCGACTATACTATTAATAGAAGATAGTAGTTCTGAATTCCAAACCCTTACAATTTAAGATACTTAAATTTGTATATAATTCCCCTATAGCAGGACATCCTGGCCGTGCGAAGACTTATAAGATTATTCAACGAGTATACTACTGGCCTACGATGCACGACTATATACGAAAATATATTCAAGCCTATAGAACGTGTGTGCGTGGGAAGACCTCTTATATAAAGAAGCAAGGAGTACTTCGACCGTTGCCAATTCCAATATAAAGATGGCGAGATATCTTAATTAACTTTATAGTTGACTTGCCTAATAGTAACAGGTTTACGAATATTATGGTAGTTGTTAACCATTTTATAAAAATATAATATATAATTCCTATGGACTCAATTAATATAATATTAGTAGCCGAGTGTTTTATTAAGCATGTCTTTAAGCTATATAGACTTCCTAATTTAATAATATCCAACCATAGAAGCCAGTTCGTTTTAGACTTCTGACAAGCTCTATATAAACGATTAAGCATTTAAACATAACTCTTAACTGCATTTTATCTAGAGATAGATGGTTAAACTGAAATTGCGAATGTGATTATAGAATAATACCTATAAATATACTGCTCCTACCTGCAAGATAACTGGGAAAAATGGCTGCCTTTAGCTGAGTTTACTGCAAACAATACAATAAACATATTAATAGGCATGACGCCGTTCTACGCAACCTACGGATAAGACCCCCAACTTAGATTTAAACCACGACCCAAAATTAACACAATAGGACCTATAATTAAACAGATTTAGTTAATTAACGCATATAACTTCGCTAATTAAATAAAGTAGCTAACGGAACTATTACAAAGTGAATTAACGTACGCTTAAACAGTACAGAAATGGTATATGAATAAAGAACAAGCCCCCGCATAGAACTTTAAGGAAGGTAATATAGTTTACCTAAATACATAAAACCTAAAGACTTAACGGCCCTTAAAGAAACTTAATTGGAAGTTTATAGGCCCATACTAAATTAAGAAGAAATTAAGCCCGTATACTTATAAGCTTAAACTACCAACTAAGATAAAAATATATCTAACGTTTTATATAAGCTTACTATAACCCTTAAAAGACAAACCTATAACTCGCAAAGTGCCGCCGCTACCTCCTATAATTATTAATAACGGTAACAGTTCTTACTTTATTAACTTAATTAATAATATGCGATAGAAAACATAATCTAAACAATTTAAACTTCTTATTAAGTGGAAAGGATATAAAACATAAACCTAGGAGCTCTATAAGCAAGTTAAGACCAATGCGCCTTCCCTAGTAAAAGAATTCCATAAGGACCATCCTTCGCGGCCTACTCCAGCTGGATGGACACGATATAAAGGCAAACAACTACCACCTAACACAAATACACGAAATATAATAGCAGGAAACTCGAAATTAAAAAGAGCTTAAAGAATACCATAACGCTTATAACACAGTTATATAACGCGCAAAATATTAAGGAACTTTAATTAGCGGTTAAAGTTGTCTAATTAGTTAGATTTGCCTTGCCAAGACCTACTACAAAGATATTAGTTTGGCTTACCGCCTTCACTAAACTAATAGCAATTTTCTATCCCAGGGATAGAAAATCCTAATTAATCTGTTTAATAATTAGAACCAGCAAAACTCTATACCACCACCTAATATAAAATACAACATAATAAAATTATATTATTTTGGACCTTTGGCTAAAGAGGGGGTACTATAACGGGACTAGCCTAGTTATAGTGGAAATGTCTCAGTAAAACACTCAACAGATAGAACTTAAAGCTTTAACCGAATTCTGCCGAATTCTGCTAGCTTAATCGACTTCTACTAAGTTCTGCTAGATCAATCGAATACTACCAAAGTCCGTCCGCGTGTATATGTACGCACGCATTGACCAAGACCCCTAAACTGTTTAATTGCAAGATTCTCTTATTATTCCTTTCTCTTCTTTACGCAACGTCTTGTTCCTAAAAAGAGCTATATACCCTTAGATTTAGATAGAATTTATATTGTTCCTTCAAATCTTTCCCAAAGCCTCTTCGTGCCCTTATAGTAAGGTAAATAGCACACAAACCGTTGCTGTCCTTAATAACCAATCTACGCTTTATTCTGTTATAAAGTTAAATGTCTTTAATAAGCTAAAGGAAAGTTCCGCGTTCTCCTTTAACAATAGATACTCGGCGAACGTCTTCTATAGTATTATGCCAGATACTAGAGCCGCAGGAGTATCTATAGTAGGAGAACCTTAAGTTTAAGCTCTTTAGCAGCTTAATAGCTCTATTTAGATCAACTAATTAATAGCAGGCTAATATATAATCCGCTTTGGCAAGGGTACTACGATCTCTCTTGGTATAATTAAGGTCTAAACCCTATTAGGATATATTACTTTCTATATTATTCCCATAAACACCCTATTTCTATTCTGCATCTAAGATATGGATAAGTTAGGCGTTAAGCTAGATAACCTTAAGAATATGCTTATTTAGGGAGATAATTAGGTACCCGTTATACGCAAGTAGGGTTACCCTTGGTTGCTCCTTTAACAGCTAAAAAGGAGTGTTGCTTAAAGCCATTTAACTAAGTCAGAGTTACGTCAACTACACTATTACTTTGGTTACCTATTAGTTTATAGATTGCTTAGGGTTCTTTAGCAAGCAGGTTATAAAGTTAAAACTAAGACAATTAAGTATCTTATAAAGTACTGCTATTACTGCTAAATAAACTAGAAGTCCCCTAGCCGATTTAAGTTCACCCTTAAAGATAACTATAACTTTAACTTCTGTATTATTATTAACATTATATATCTTAGCGGCAAGCTAGTACTCTAAGTTGTTAACCTTTTAACCTCCTTCTAAGCCGCATATTTCCTAAAGGATATATTAGCTAGGAACGCATAGGATACTCTTTAATTATACTAAATTAATATCTACCTAGGACCCCCTAATTAAGTTATTTATGATATAGGAAGGAACTTCTTATCTATAGAGTTTTAGTAATAGACGAAGGCAATAGAAATTAAGGTCAAGGAAGTCCCTATTAAGGCACACAATAGTATTAGAAAAGTAGAATGATATTACACGCCATTATAATAAGCATATAAGATTATTTCTTTAGAATTAAAGGGCGCTAGTAAAGAGCTTATCTTATAGATAGCTGTTAAGGCTGTTAATAATTCCACTAGCCTAGATAGGCTTATACCTATATTACTAGTCTTTAGCGCCTACCCTTAAATAACTAACAATTCTCCACTATCCCTATCCGTTACGTAATGAGCGGAGGCTATTTGCAAAGCAATAAAAGAGGTACGATATCTCTACGCCACGCGCCAGGTTAACGACGTACTAGGAATAAGAAATGGCCTAAATACCTTAACTACGCTTAATCTACCACTCCAATCTAAGGTACGCGTATGGCGTAAAAAGGGAGGATGGTTAGGCCCATATAAACTTATTACAATTAATAGTCAGACTTGCACTCTTTAGATACCCTATAGACCCACTTAATTCCGCTTAACCGTTATTAAGCCCTATTATAGAAACAATAGTTTCAAGCCTTTATAGGATGCCCTAGAGGATACCCTAAAGGAGAACTACAATTAACATACTCTAAAAGGCGACTATAATCCTAATGCAATTATAGCAGATATGCCGCAACTACGACGCGGTAGAGGTCGCCCAAAGGGATTATAAAATTGCCAACACCTTGTCAATTTTAAAGAGAAATTTGTTACCGCTATTAAGAGTAAAGACGAGTTATTAATGGCCTTTATAACAGCTAAAGAGAAGGCTGACTTTAAGCTCGCAAAATAGCTCTAAAAGGAAGGCTATATTATAACTCTAGGAGCTCCTTTCTAAGCATCTAATAAGCAGGAGATCGACGGTCTTATTATAAGAGAAGTCTTTAAATTTAAGAAGTATAACCCTACTAAGTTCAATAAAGTTCGCATCTTTAAGTTAAGAATAGTTAATAAGATTAAAGGTAAAGCTACTAACACCCTATTTAAGAAATTAAGGCTTATCATCCAAGGTTACAATAATAATAGTAAGGAGGTAATTCTTATGTAATCTCCCACGATTTAACGAGCTAGTTAGCGGATTATTCTTGCACTAGCTCCCTCCTTAATAAAGAATAGAATAGCGGTCTATTTATAAGATATTACTTAGGCCTATACCCAATTAGAGACGCACCTTTAGCGCTTAATATTGGCATACCTTCTAGAGCAAATTCGCCACCAATATCCCAAAGATACGATCATAGTTGTGCTTAAGCCATTATATAGAATCGCAGAGGCAGGAACTTATTAGTGGGCTACCTATAACAAGCACTATAAAGAGAAGCTTTTAATAACTACTTCTATATTTAACCTATGCTTCCTTATCACAACCATGGGAACTCTATTCGGAATTATTGGTATATAAACCAATAATACAATTATCTTAGGAGACGACCAATTCTTAGCTCTTAAAGAAGATAAGCTAGTAAAGGCAAATCTTATAGTAAAGCTAAAGGAAAAGCTTAATTTAACAACACTATTACTTTTTAATAGATGCATCCTCTCCCTAAACAAGGATTCTATTGCTTTACGCCAGAAAGATTAAGGTAAGAAGATTAACGTTATTAATATTAATTCTCCAAAGCAAGAATATATAGAGCAACGCGCTTGCGGAGCTTATATTACTTCTATCTATTAACCCAAAGCTTTATTTAATCTCTCTATTACCACTTAATACCAGAAACTAACTAAGGATAATGTCCTTGCCCTAAATAAGCGTCTTTCCTGGCAAATAAACCATCTCGATTGGGAACTACTCTATATGCCTATTAATCTTCCTACCGCTAGGCTCTTTATATTTGTTAATAGATCGTTTATAAATAATAAAGATTTTAGCTCCTAGCTAAAATATAAGATTATTATCGCGAATAAATCTACTAGAGAGAATAACTTTATAATCTACAGCAATCTTATCTATTAGAGCTTAACTAAGAGTAAGCGCGTCACCCAAAGTGTTCTAGCATTAGAGATATATAGAATAGTTAGCGGAGTTAACATAGTAATTACAATTAGAACTACCCTAAAGATAATTATAGATTAACTTAAACTCCCTATTATCCCTATAATCGTGTGCACTAACTTATATTCCCTCTACGAGTGTTTAGTTAAGCTTAGTACCACAAAGGAGAAGCGCCTTATAATTGATATTATAGCACTTTGGCAATCCTATAAACGGCAAAAACTCTTTAAGATCTAATAGATTAATAGCCAAAACAACCCAGTAGATATAATAATAAAGGCAAACCCAAACAAGGCTCTAGAAACGTTTGTTAATACAAATACTCTACATATACAGGTGTAAGGGATATTATTACAGGTCACCTCGGGTTGCCCTTAGGACAACCCCCAGACACCCCTCGGATGGCCATTGGTTACGTGCCGGAGGCACGTGCCCGTAGTATATAGTCTCCACAATCCTTAAGGCCTTACCTCCTTAAGGATTCGTCTCTCTTACCAATCTATCTTGTTCCACAATCGTGTCCTTATAGCCCCCTATCTATAAGTTCCCCTTATATTTAAATCCTTCCTACTCTTTTTAAAAGGGCAGCTGGCTTTAAAAACCAGATTATTTACATTTTTATTTATACCTACTATTCTCCCTTAAAAATCTCGCGATAACCTAAATAGAAACTCTACAAATACCTTATAGAAAGCCGTCGCGCTAAGGCAGGAAGGTCCCTCTAACAGCAAGAGATTGCGACAATATAAACCTCTAGGCAAGACGGCTAAATAAGCCCCAACTATAACGGAACCTTGTAGCAGGAACTACGGTGGGTTCTATTATTGGGCTAGGTATATAGGTAAGAACAAAATAACAACGTAATAATAACTGGTGGAGTAGTTGCCTAACAGATTAACTCCAATTATATTCTAAGATTTACTACAAGGAGAGAACTATCTATGGTAGGGACTGAGGTCCTTTAAATACATAACTATACTCCTAAGAAACCCTTTCTTATACATAAGGTACGTGTTATACGTGTTATACGTAGCGTATACTATATATACTTCGTATACTGCGTATAACATTATGTAACTCGCTTACCATTCCTTATTATATAGTTCCACTAGATCCATCCTAGACTATACCTATACTAGCCAACTAGCTTCCTACAACTCTTCTCTAAGTAGTTATAACATTGTACTTAAAGCATCTGTAACACTATCTCCCTCCTCTTTATCTTTGTCCTTAAAGATTTATAACATCTCTAAGTCGTCTACTAGAGGTATAATGTCCGTTTAATTAGTCTGGTTAATATCCTTACTTATTATACCTAAAGCTTCTTTTTCTTCACAAGCGCAACGTTGTGCTCGCACCATAGCTGCTATACTATCACTTAGTAAGATAATATCGTCTCCATATTCTCATTGTGCGAAAGCGGGGTTGATGTGTATTATAATAGCAAGTCCCTTGTTTTAACAACCCTTATTTTACTTAGAGTGCACTAAAGCAAATATTTAATCGTCCTGTAATGTTCGCTCTATTTCTAACGCTAAGTATACGCGTCCTATAACTCTTAACAGTCTTTAAGTTCCCTAAGTAACTTATTATAGGGTCTTGTGTTTAATCTGCCGCTATAAAGCTTAATAGTAAGCTCTTAAGCACCTTAGATAAGCTTTATTATTCACAGGAAGTGGAGCAGGAGGCTATAGCTGCTTAATAGCGTGCCCTTAAAGCCCGTCTATTGGCCTCTGCCCGTCTTCTTCGTCTTAAATATGTTTGTAAGAAGGTCCATTCCAAGGAGTGGAAACTAGTTCAATAGGGTTTATCTAAGCTAGGTAACAAAAGGACTGGCTTTCCCCCTATAAGGAAAACAACTCTAAGTAGCTTGGTAATTGCTCCTCTTAAGTCCCCCTTAAGTAACATATTCTTTAGCAATCCTTCTTTATTAATATTACCTAACCTACTTTCTTCTAATACTCCTATACCTTTTCTATAGCGTTTTTTAGGTTGCTTAGTGGTTTCTAGGTAGTCTTACTATAGCCTATCTACTTTACTTTGTACTATGTTTCGTTATCTATATTCTTATAACTAATAATCTTTAAAATTTGCTATTTATCTTCCTCTTATCCTCTATACGTGTCTGCTTTATAGACTAGTAGCTTAATATTTCCATATACTAGCTTTAGCATTGCGATATATTATATAGGGTAGATTTTTATTTTAGCTAGTAGGTTTAACTTATACATAACTAATAAAATTCTTTACTTAATTTTAAAAGGTCCTAGTCTAATATAGTCTAACTTCTTGCTTAGTCATTAACTCTTAAAATTTTTGTATAGTAGCTACACTTTATCTCCCTTCTTAAGATCTGGTCCCTTAGATCTCTTAGCATTATAGTACCTTTTTATTCGTTCTTATACTAGTTTAGCTATTTCTTTAAGGTCTATATAAAGATTTACTAATATCTCCATTCTTTATTTAGCTATGCTACTCGTCTTTTTTACTTACCGTGGTAATAACGATGTTCTTAGCTCATATCTATAATTCGCCTTAAATGGTAATGTCCCCATTCCTTCTTATAGTGTTGCATTATATATAAACTATATAACTGGTAATAACAATACCTAATTGTTCTATACGTGATTAATATAATGCCTTAGATACTGCTCTAGTGTCTAGTTTAGTCTTTCTATTTATCCATCCATCTGCGGATAATATACTATAGATATTACTACGTAAACCCCTTATTCTGCCAGAAATACTTCCTAAAATACTACTATAAATCTTAGATCTTTATTTAATATAATCTTATCTAGTACTCCATATCTTATAAACACTTTCTTTATATAGATTCTAGCGACATCTTCTACTAATATCTCTTTAGTGCATGCTATAAAGTATCCCCACTTTATTAGCTTGTCTACTATTACTAAAATTACGTTATAATCTTATCCTATAATAGGATCTCTTAACTTTGGTAACTTAATAATAAAGTTCTATAATATAACCTCCCATGGTCTTTCTAGTATTTTAATAGGTTATAGCCCTCCATATAGCTTATACCTTATTAGTTTATTCCTTTAGCAATTTAAATATTTCTTTATAACTTATTTTACTAGTCCCTAGATTCCTTAAATAATATATTTCTTTTAAAGTCTTAACACTAAGCCTATAGCTCCGTTATATCCTTATATTATTCCCTTATAGAGTTCCTTAATAAGTTCTTCTATAATAGACTTAGGTATATATATTACTTCTCTATTTTCGTATTACTCTAAGTTTAGATCCTCTACCTATGCTTTTTAGATCTTCTATATCTAATTACTCTCTAGTAATTTATAGATCTGACTTTCCTTAGTCGCTGTAATCTTTAGATAATTATACCTAATTAATCCGTCTTAATCCTTTTATAATAAAGCTCCTAATAGCTTTTTATTACTTTATAGTTTAGCTTTTCTGCTTAGAGCGTCTGCTCGTATATTGTCTATACCCTTAGTATACTAAATTTCGAAATAGTATTCTATAAGCATTTCTGCCCATCTAACCTGTCTTTGGTTAAGTTCCTTTGTTATTAGAAATCCTATAAGGTTCTTATAGTCTGTTTTAACTATAAATAGTTTCTCTATGCCTTATAAGAATACTCTTTATTCCTTAAGTGCTATAACTATACCTAACAACTCCTTATTATAGATGTTATAGTTTAACTCTAGTGGTGTTATCTTTTAACTATAATATGCTACTAGGTGCTATCCATTTTAATATTTCTATATAAAGTATACCCCTAGTGTAAAGTCTAATATATCTATTTCTATAACCGTCTCTAGACCTAGTTAATAGATCTTAAGAACTAGCTCCTAGGTAAATAACTCTTTAATTCTCTTAAACAGTTCTTATTACTTCTTTCCCTATACCCATAGTTCCTCTTTCTTTATTAACCGCGTAAATAGCTTAATGTCCTTTAACTATTGCGCTATAAACTTTCTATAGTAATTGCAAAACCCTAGGAACAATTTTAACTGCGTAATGTTTTCTAGTTTTTACCAATTTACTATAGCCTTAATCTTTTTTAGATCTATACTAAGTTGGCCTAGTTTAATAATAAATCTAACAAAATTGGTTTTTCTAGTAAAGAACTCGTATTTTTTAATTACTACTGGCATCTATTCTTCTTATAGTCTCTTTAAGACCTATTCGCCGTGTTCTCTATATTCTTCCTTACTCTCTAAGTAAATAATAATGTTATTAAGGTATACCGTAACAAATTTATCTAAGTATTCTCTTAATACACTGTTAATTCGCTTCTAGAATATTACTAGTATGTTTATAAGCCTAAATTGTATAACTAATGGCTTATATAGTCCTTCCTTTAACCTAAAGGCTGCCTTCTATTTATTACCTTTCTTAGTTCTAATCTAATAGTACACCTATCTCAGATCTATCTTTATAAAGATCTTTATATTGCCTATTTTATCTTGGATTTTACTAATTAAGGGTAAAGGATACCTATCCTTTCTAGTAATGCTGTTTAACTGTCTATAGTCTATATATATCCTAAGTTTTTTTTTTTTTTTTTAGGATAAATAGTAATATATATCCTGCTAATAACTATAATAGTCTAATATATCCCTTATGTAAGTTCTCCTAAATAAACTCCTTAAGCGCTACTAACTCTGTTTTAGTAAGCTTATAGATTAGAAAGAACTTTAGACTTATTCCCTCTTTTAATTCTATTTTATAGTCCTATGCTATATGCTCTAACAGCTTTTCACTTTCTAGTAACTATAACTTTTTACTATACTTGTGGTATCTCTTTGGTATATAACTTAAGCCTTACTTAGTCTCTTTATATATTGCTCTAACTTAGTACTATACCAACTTGGTTTACTATCGCACTTTACGCCATTATATATTCTTAATATTGACTTGACCTATAACCTAATTAATCTTTAGATTGTATTCCTATAACTAAGGCATTCCTAGTATTGCCTTATCCTATCCTAACGGTAGGATATTAAAAGACATTCTAACTAGTCTCCCTTTAATAGTTATCTAAATAGGTCCTATTTTAAGATTAATAATGCCTCCTCTATAGGCTATCTAATCTCCTAAAATTGTTATAAGTAGATACGGGTGTTTTTTCTGTCTATATAGTAACCCTATCCTTTCTACTACCTTTAGTAATATGTGGTTCCTTATTACTCTACTATCTACTAATACTTTAAACTGCTGATCTTGCCACTTAGCTTTTAAATTTAGGTACTAACCTTAAATTCCTTTAAGGGTTTAAAGCTCTAATACTAGTTCCCTCTAGTTTTATACACCTCCCCTTTTCCTAACTATTGTCTGCTAGATCCTACCTATACTTAGTCTAACTTTGGCTAATACTTAGTTTATTTCTTTTCCTCTATATACTATAGACAAGTATTCTCTAGGTACTTCTACTACTATTATTTATCTAGGCATTTTTCTGTAAGGAATCTTCCTGGTTAAAGTATTAAGTCCCCTTAACCTTATACTTCTACTAGGTGCTAACTATGTATATACTTAGTATTCCTAAACCACTTTTCCTCTAGTGCCTAATATATCCTTACTAGGTACTTCCGGTTTTTATTTTTAGGTGCTCTATGTATATTATATATATTATCTACATAAGCTATCTACGATAGTATATAATACGCTATATGTTTTAGGTTAATTCTTAGTTTATCTTTATCCTTAAGTTTAAACCTATACCTAGTTAACCTAACCACTGGTATTTCTACTATAGGTATTAAGATTTGTCGCTCACTTCTTTAGTCCCTAGATCCTTTTTCTAGGTTCCTTAATATTATAATTAATACTCCTTTAATATAACTTATACGTTTCTCCGTAATAGGTTAGTCTTAGATAACTTTTTTGTCTAGCCATATATAAAAATCTTCCTATTTGTTATTATATCGTTGCCTATACCACTTTCCGTATAACTGGTTTAGTGTGTATAGTTTATCTATTAGAAAGTACCTTATTATTACTATATTATAATATCCTTTAGTATATCTTTCTTTAAACCTAGTTAGAATATCTAGATCCTCTTTTTATTCTAGTTTATCTAACTATTTTACCCTAGGTGTCCCTACACTCAGCCTATTAGTAATTTTTTATATAGGTGCTCTATCCCTTATATAACCTAGTATAGCTAACCTCTTATCTAGCTTTTACTCTTATTATATAATAATTCTTATTCTAAACTTATCTATAGTTTCTTATTTTCTGTATCTTGTAGCCGGATCCTTATAATTATCTTGCTTTTTAATCCTGGTATTAACTATTTAATCTTTAGGCTAAACACTGCGTTTACCTAGGATTGCTAACGTTCTTATTTGTTCTCTAAACTTATAGTTCTTAAACTTACGTCCTATACTTATTTATTTGTTACTAAACTAAGTTACTGCCCTTTCCCATCGGTTTTCGTCCGTTATGGGTCCTTAGGTGTGTCTTATCTTGTTTTAAAAATCTTAAGCTTTTTTTATCTCTTCTTAAGAATCTTAAGCCTATGGCCTTTTACCTTTATTAAGTAATAAGCTAGCACTAGTAGTTATCTACTTACTTAGTTTCTTCTAAACGTTACTCCTATTATCTTATAAAGCGATGGAAATTATATCTAATGGTATTATAATACCTGTTACTAAACCCTATTTTAGGATGGTCTTAGTCTCTACTTCTATTTTAACTTCTTTAAGGTTTATATACTCCTAGTAAGCTGCCTTTATTACCTTATTATTAGTAAATGCTTCGCCTTTATTAAATTTATTATCTTTAATATCTAATCTATAAGCTGGTTTATTAGTTTCTCTAAACTTAAATAATAAGGGCTCTTATAGCTAATAGCTTGCGCTATACTTGGCGTCCTTATAAATTCGGTATACGTTATTATAACAATACATAAAACTATTAATTAAACACTCTTTTGTTTCTTATAGTGCACTATTATCCCTTTATACGTATATGCTGTCTACTGGCCTAGTTCCCTTTACTATATAGTTACTCTAACCACCTCTATAGTCTCTGGCGAAATAACTCTGTTTTCTACAATTTATATAAGCTCTATCTTTAAACTACTTTTCTTGCTATAGAGTCCGCCTAAACGTCTTCTACTGCTAAAATCCCTAGTTTAGCCTTTACTCTTAGGTCCTTTAATTACTTAATCCTTAACCTTTAGGTTTTTATAGTTTCTTTTCCCGCCTTTAGGTTTCTTTAGTACTGCTTAGGTCCATTAACTCTATACCATTCTATAGTTTTTAACTCTATGTCTATTATTGCATACTCTACGCCTTATATAACTATAGAACTTAGTCTTGCCCTCTCTTAACTTATTCCCTTTAGTAGATCCTATTATTAATCTTTATTAACTAATCTATTAACTCTCTTAGAGTATCCGCATCTTCCATTAGGATAATTACGTCCTAGACTTTAGCCTTAAGTCCCTATTTATACTGTGCTATAAGCGCCCTATTATTCCACTTAACCTACATAGCTAGTGTTTAAAACTGTGTTATATACTTAATTGCTAAAGTGCGTTATACTAAGTTCTAAAGCTTTTGTTTCGCTGTAGTTATAGCCTCCAGGTCTCTAAATATCTATGTTAGTTATTCTGTAAACCTATTCTAACTGGTAAATATATACCATATATCCTGGTTAGTAGTTGTTATGCTATTAGCCTATATTTCTATGAGATATGGCTTAAACCACTTAAGTGCCCTCCCTGTTAGAAACAATCCTGCATAGGCTACTTAATCTAACAATATTGCTAACTTTGCTCCTTCCTGTACTACCTTAAAGTGCATTTATATAAGAAATCCCTTAAGCTTTGACTTCTCCCCTAAGAATTATTTAATTAAACGTAGCTTAACTTTTACTACTCTAATTCTATTAATGCGTTCTTTAAGTATCCTATTATTATCTTATAAGTAATTAACTATTTCTTATAACTAACCTCGCGTAACCACTTAAGAATCCCTATTGTCTATACTAGTATCTCCTAGCCCTAAGGTTGTAGCTATTACTGACGCCGTTATAACTAGTGCTCTGGGTGGCATATTGTTTAACTTTATTTAATACTATAATCTTGGTAGTGAATATATAATGGAACCTTATAGTAGGAACTATAGTGGGTTCTATTATTAGGCTAGGTATGTAGGTAAGAACAAAATAACAACATAATAATAACTGGTAGAGTAGTTGCCTAATAGATTAACTCTAATTATATTCTAAGATTTACTACAAGGAGAGAACTATCTACGGTAGGGACTAAGGTCCTTTAAATACACAACCATACTCCTAAGAAACCCTTTCTTATACGTAAGGTACGTGTTATACGTATTATACGTGGCGTACACTACGTATACTTCGTATACTGCGTATAATATTATGTGACTCGCTTACCATTCCTTGTTATATGGTTCCACCGGATCCATCCTGGACCGTGCCTATACCAGCCAACTAGCTTCCTACGACTCTTCTCCAAGTAGTCGTAATATCGTATTTAAAGCGTCTATAATACCAACACCCAGATACGCCAGGAGCTTAAAGACTCTCGCATACCTATAGTTACCAACAACGCGGAGGAAAACGTAGACACCCTCTATAATAGTCGCAACGCTACCAGAAAGTAACTGGAACCCCTCCAGCCCTACCTAGGCCAATTAGAAGATTAAGCGCTAAAAGTAACTCTAAGATCTTTCCCTAAGCTAGAAATGCTAGAGGAATATACTAATATATCTAATTAGGGATCTAACCGGAACCCTCCTAGAAGACCATCAGCCTATAATTAGTATAGTAGCGGCGTATAAACTGCTTATAAGCTAAGCAGGCTTACCCCTTTTAGTAACTTAACCTAAATACTAACTCAAAACCCAAGCCTTATTAGGAAGCCTATACCAGTTACTAGTACTAACACTACTTTTATAGCCGGAGCTTCCCTAGGCCTGAGTTTAGAAAGTTAAGAGCCCTATACCAATATCCTTTAAGATAGATATCAGGAAGCTATTATAAGGCTCTTAAAAGCCATACAGAAGGAGGCTACTAGTAAATATATTAGAACCCTTTAAGGGCAAATCCAGATCTAGTAGGGATTAATCTAGGCTAGATAAACTCTTTTACAACCTAGCTAAGGCTAAGGGCTTCCTAAGGGCTACCTAGTATCTACCTAAGGAAGCATAGAAGACTTAGAGAGTTATCTACGCCATAAATAGAAAAAGGATATAGACTGATTAGCTAAGGCCTCTAATAGCCTAGAACTTCGTTATAGACCCAATACCTAATAGCTAGACAATTGGGTTTGTAAGGTAAATAACTTCTTTAAAATGCTAATAATATAAGATAATACCAAAGAGCGTATATGCTAGATTATTAGCAAGATTAAAGACTAATCGCTAAACTAGATCGCACTTAATCAGCTTAATAAAGAGCAAATTACCTTATAGCCGCAGCTACAAACCTTTCTAAAGAAGTGGACTTAAGATCCGCACGTTATATAATACAATTATGCAGAACTATTCTGGAATGGGATATAGCTTAACCGCCACAATTTCCGCTAGTTTATAAACTTCGTGGAAACTTATACTTAACTAATAGATCTAGAGCCCTTTAAAAACGAGGACGGTAGCATCTATAAAAAGGAGAAGATTAGATTTATCTAGGCTAGAATTAAGCCAGCAATTTATAACGAAATAAAGCGCGTAGGAGCCCTACCGCGGATTACCATATATATGGATTTCAAACGAGCAGTTCTAAACGCCAAAAATATAGTAAGGAACCAGACCTCTTCTGGCAGGAAGCTAGGGGGTTACTAGAAGCGCAGGCACTCTAGCAGCAATATAGGGTAAACCTAAACTTTAAAAAAGCCATTCTTAAAGAGAAATTCAGAAGGGTCAAAGTTAGGGACCTTAAGTAATAGAAAAGACTCCTAGGGCCAACCTAACACCCGTCTAGCACCCTTATGGGAACACTCTAAAAGGTTAAGAGAAAATTTCTCTAGAGGTAAACCCAATTAGAAAAACAAGCAGGGCGATAACCGTACTAATAATCCAAAAAAAAAAAGCCCTAGTTACAGACCTCTCCTAACTGTAACTAGGGCAAGATACGGAAGAAAAGACTCTCCGTATTACTATTAAGCTAGAAATAGTACTCCCTATAGGCGAGGTACGTCAGTTCCAAGCACTATATAACAGCGGCGCCGAAATCAATCTTATATAATACAATTTGGTAAAAGAGCATAAGCTCATCCTATTACTAAGGTGGCGAAAACCTATTATAGGGTTCCTAAATAAGTATCAAATTAAACTATACAGTGCCTATAAGCTTACAGTGTTAGTAGCCAACATGCATAACTGCACTAAGGTAGTCGGCCCGCAACCCTTCTAGGCGGCTGACTTTAAAGGCTATAACCTTATTCTTAGATACCCTTAGCTTGCGGAAGCAGACCTTAAGATACGCTTTAAGACAGGAGCCTTTAAATAGTGGAACAATAAAGAATTAAAAGGGCGTATATTACTAATAAGTTTAAAAGACATCCTAGAAGATATAGCTCTAGGTAAAACAGTATATACTCTACACCTAAAGGAGTATTAGATCGAACCCCTATTCTATAGCAAGATAGGTATAGAGCCTAGTATAGGTAATAACCCCTCTATAATAGAGACCCCATAGGGAGCTACCAGACAGGTTGTGGAGACACTATAGGGAGGCGGCGATCTTAAAGATCTCACGAGATACTTCCACCGCCACGGGTTACTCTAGCTTAAGCAATATACGGAGAATATACTACAGTACCTTAAATGCTACGTTAAAGAGTTCCCTACCCTCCACTAGCTACTGCATGAAACGGTTTAATATACGGTAACAACTATGTATAAACAACCACTATAGCGCGCAACGCTACCCGTAAGCGTCCTAAGAGAGCTCCAGGACCTACCCAACAACAATACAGAGGACGAACGCAACCCCGATCTATTAAATATTCCATCAGGCCTAAGGGACTTACTAAGGGTATTCTTAGGTAGGCGAGCTAAAATCATAGCATAGAACTTAGAATACAATTATGCAATTAATCTAAAAGAGGGTAAATAACCCCCAAACCTTCCTATTTACAACCTCTCTCGCAAAGAGCTTGAGATCCTGCGGGAATACCTCAATAGTGTACAGAAAAAGGGATGGATCCGGCCCAGTAAGTCGCTAGTAGGCGCACCGATCCTCTTTATCCCAAAACCAGATAGAACTATAAGGCTATATATAGACTATCGCGGTCTTAATAAAGTTATAATTAAGAACTGTTACCTACTACTACTAGTTAGTAAAATGCTAGATTAACTATCCAGGGCAAAGATCTTCATAAAGCTAGATCTACAAGACGCCTATTATAGGCTCTATATTAAAGAAGGGGATAAGTGGAAGACCGCTTTTAAAACCCAATACAGCCACTTTAAGTATATAGTGATGCCTTTTGGGCTAGCCAATGCGCCTATAACATTCCAATTATATATTTACAGAGCCTTAGGGGGACTAGTTGACCGCACATATATTATCTATTTAGATAACATCCTAATCTACTTAAAAGACGAAAATTAGCATAAGTAACACGTCCGCCAAGTACTAAAACGTTTGGATAATTAAGGCCTCTACACCAAGGCGTTAAAGTGTACCTTTAATACTAAGCAGGTCAAGTTCCTGGGTTATATTATAACACCTATAGGCGTAGTTATAGACCTAGTACGGGTATAAATAATCTAAGAGTGGCTAGAGCTAGAGAGCTACTAGAATGTTTAAGTGTTCCTAGGCTTTGCCAATTTTTATAAGCGCTTTATCTATAACTACTTAGACGTCACCCAACACCTATTCAACTATATTATGGAAGCTTCCTAAAACCTGGCCCAAGAAGCAAAAAGCTTAAAGGCAAGAAAAAAGAAAACTAAGAAGGGACCAACTAAATAGTATAAACCATAGTTATAGCCCGGAAAGGTTTAGGATGCCTTCTAGGAACTATAAGTAAAGTTTATAAAAGCTCTATTACTGCGGCATTTTAACCCAGATTAGCCATTAATAATAATCACTAATACATTAAATTTCGCCCTCGCTAGTATCCTACTATAACCCAATAGGGATCTAGACGCTACCCAGCTCTACTAGAGACCAGTAGCATTCTATAGCAGAAAATTCTAGGGGCCTAAAGTTAGGTATTATACCCATAATAAGGAACTGCTGGCTATAGTTAACTGCTTTAAACAGTGGCGACATTACCTTAAGCACGCAAGCCATACCACTCGTATACTCTTAGATCATCACAATCTACGCTACTTTATAACTATAAAAGAGCTTATACCTTAACAAGCTAGATAGGCAGAGGAGCTTATACAATTTAATTTTAAGATCGAATATAAGCTAGGGGAGAATAACCCTACTAATAGACCATTATAACGGCTAGACTATACCAAAGGCTTTAAAACGGGAGAAGGAAAACAGATAATAGATATCTTACTCCCTATATTACAGAATAAGCTCTAGGTATAGGATACTTAAGCACCCACAGCTCTATACACTAAGTCTTAGGCAGTACAAACCCTATTAGCTTCTACTGACGTTCTAGCTGGTACCCAGTTCGTGGCCAATAAGGGTCTAAATATACCTAGACAGAACGTCCCTAATATAACTTTAGAACCTAATAATACGCCACCTCTAATTGCTAAGCTATCCCCTTAAGCTAAAAGCAAAGCCATAGAGTAATTGGAACTTAGAGTGTTACAAACGCTTTAAGTACGATGTTATAACTACTTAGGGAAGAGTCGCAGGAAGCTAGTTAGTTAATACAGGCACGGTCCAGGATAGAGCTAGTGGAACCATATAACGAAGAGTAGTAACTAAGGTCACGTGGCATTAAACGTATTAACTGTATTAAACGGAAGGGACGTTATATTTAATATAGATAACACGTACCTCACATATAAGAGAGGATTTCTTAGGCGTATGGTTATATATTTAAAGGACCTCAGTCCCTACCGTAGATAGTTCTCTCCTTGTAGTGAATCTCAGAATATAATTAGAGTTAGTCTATTAGGTAACCACTCCACTAGTTATTATTACGTTATCAATTATTCTTACCTATATACCTAGCTTAATAATAAAACCCCCTATAGTTCTTACTACAAGGTTCTGTTATATATTTACTACTAAGGTTACAGTATTAAATAAGATTAAACAACATGCTATCTAGAGCACTAGTTATAACGGCGTTAACGGTAGCCACAACCTTAGGGCCAGGTGATACCAGTATAGATAATAGGGATTCTTAAGTAGTTATATAAGGTTAGTTATAGGAAATAGTTAATTACTTATAAGATAATAGTAGGATACTTAAAGAACGTATTAATAGAATTAGAGCAGTAAAGATTAAGCTACCTTTAATTAAATAATTCTTAGGAGAGAAGTTAAAGCTTAAGGGATTTTTTATACAAATGTACTTTAAGGTAGTATAGGAAGGAGTAAAGTTAGCAACATTATTAAATTAAGTAGCCTATATAGGATTATTCCTAACAAAAAGGGCATTTAAGTGGTTTAAGCTATATCTCACAGAGATATAGGCTAATAGTATAATAACTACTAACTAGGATGTGCAATACATCTTTACTAGTTAGAATAGGTTTGCAGAATAACTAACGCAGATATTTAGAGACCTAAAGGCTATAACTATAGCGGAACGGAAGCTTTAGAACTTAGTATAACGCACTTTAGCAATTAAGTATACAACATAGTTTTAAACACTAGCTATATAGGTTAAGTGGAATAATAGGGCGCTTATAGCACAGTATAAATAAAGACTTAAGGCTAAAGTCTAGGATGTAATTATCCTAATAGAAGATACGGATACTCTAAGGGAGTTAATAGACTAGTTAATAAAGATTAATAATAGAATCTATTAAAGGGAACAAGCTAAGAGAGGGTAAGATAGAGTTCCACAGTTATATAAGGCGTAGAGTACGTAATAATAGACATAGAGTTAAAAACTATAGAATAGCGCAAAGCTAATAGACCTAAGCGGTACTAAAGAAACCTAAAGGTAGGAAAAGAAACCATAGAAACCCAGAGGTTAAGGATTAAGTAATTAAAGGACCTAGGAGTAGAGGCTAAACCAGAGATCTTAATAGTAGAAGATATTTAGGCGAACTCTATAGTAAGAAAGATAGTTTAAAAACGGAGCTTATATAAATTATAAAAAACAAGGTTATTTTACTAGAGACTATAAAGGTGGTTAGAGTAACTATATAGTAAAGGGAACTAGACTAGTAGGAGACACGTATATATAGAGGGATGATAGTGCACTATAAGGAACAAAAGAGTGTTTAATTAACAGTTTTGCGTATTATTATAATAATATATACTAAATTTATAAGGACGCTAAGTATAGTATAAGCTATTAGCTATAGGAGCCATTATTATTTAAGTTTAAAGGAACCAATAAACTAGCTTATAAATTAGATATTAAAGATAATGAATTTAATATAGGTAAAGCATTTACTAATAATAAGGCAATAAAGGCAGCTTACTAGGAGTATATAAACCTTAGAGAAGTTAAAATAAAAGTAAAGACTAGGACTATTACAGAACAAGGTTTAGTAATGGGTATTATAACACTATTAGATATAATTTCCATCGCTTTATAAGATAATAGGAGCAACGTTTAAAAGAAACTAAGTAAGTAGATAACTGCTAGTGCTAGCTTATTACTTAATAAAGGTAAAAAGCTATAGGCTTAAGACTTTTAAAATAAAATAAGACACACCTAAGGACCCATAATGGACGAAAACTAATAGAAAAGGGCAGTAACTTAGTTTAGTAATAAATAAATAAGTATAGGACGTAAGTTTAAGAACTATAAGTTTAGAGAATAAATAAGAATGTTAGTAATCCTAGGTAAACGCAGTGTTTAGCCTAAAGATTAAATAGTTAACACTAGGATTAAAAAGTAAAATAACTATAAAGATCTAGCTATAAGACGTAGAAAATAAGAAACTATAAATAAGTTTAAAACAAGAATTATTATATAGCAAGAGTAAAAGCTAGATAAGAGGTTAGCTATACTAGGTTATATAAGGGACAGAGCACCTGTATAAAGAATTACTAATAGGCCAAGTGTAGGGACACTAAGGGTAAAGTAGTTAGATAAACTAGAACAAGAAGAGGATCTAGATATTCTAACTAGGTTTAAAGAAAGATATACTAAAGGATATTACAATACAGTAATAACAAGGTACTTTCTAATAGATAGACTATATACACTAAACTAGTTATATAGAAAGTGGTATAGGCAACAACACAATAATAAATAGGAAGATTTTTATATATAGCTAGATAAAAAAATTATCTAAGACTAACCCATTACGGAAAAACATATAAGTTATATTAAAGGAGTATTAATTATAATATTAAGGAACCTAGAAAAAGAATCTAGGGACTAGAGAAGTAAATAATAAATCTTAGTACCTATAGCAGAGACACTAGTGGTTAGGTTAACTAGGTATAGGTTTAAACTTAAGGATAAAGATAAACTAAGAGTTAACCTAAAATATATAGCGTATTATACACTATCGTGGATAGCTTATGTAAATAATATATATAATATGTATAGAGCACTAAAAGATAAGAACTAGAAGTACCTAGTAAGAATATATTAAGCACTAGAGGAAAAGCGGTTTAGGAATGCTAAGTATATATATAGATAGCACCTAGTAGAAGTACAAGGTTAAGGAGACTTAACGCTTTAACTAGGAAGATTCCTTATAAAAGAATGCCTAGACAGATAATAGTAGTGGGAGTGCCTAGAGAACACTTATCTATAGCATATAGAGGAAAAGAAACGAATTAAGTATTAGCTAAAGTTGGACTAAGTATAAGCAGGATTAAGCAGCCAACAGTTAGGAAAAAAGGAGGTGTATAGGACTAGAGGGAACTAGTATTAAAGCCTTAGACCCTTAAGGGAATTTAAAGTTAACACCTAAATTTATAAGTTAAATAGCAAGATTAGCAGTTTAAAGCATTAGTAGATAGTGGAGTAATTAGGAACCACATATCACCAAAGGCAGTAGAAAGGATAGGGTTACTATATAGATAAAAGGAACACCTATATCCACTTATAACGATTTTAAGAGATTAGATAGCCTATAGAGGAGGTATTATTAATCTTAAAATAGGACCTATTTAGTTAACTATTAAAGGAAGACCAGTTAGAATGTCTTTTAATATCCTACTATTAGGACAGGATAAGGTAATACTAGGAATACCTTAGTTATAGAAGTATAATCTAAAAGTTAATTGGGTTATAGGTTAGGTCAATATTAAGAATACTTAACGGCGTAAAGTATAACAGTAAACCAAGTTGGTATAGTACTAAGTTGGAGTAACGTATAAAGAGACTAAGTAAAGCTTAAGTTATATACTAAAGAGATACTATAAGTATGGTAAAAAGCTATTAAAGTATATAGCATGGGACTATAAGATAGAATTAGAAGAGGGAATAAGTCTAAAGTTCTTTCCAATCTATAAGCTTACTAAAATGGAGTTAGTAGCGCTTAAGGAGTTTATCTAGGAGAACTTATGCAAGGGATATATTAGACTATTACAGTTATTAGTAGAATATCTAGTACTATTTATCCCAAAGAAAAACGGAAAACTTAGGATATACATAGACTATAGACAGTTAAATAGTATTACTAGGAAGGATAGGTATCCTTTACCCTTAATTAGCGAAATCCAAGATAGGATAGGTAACATAAAGATCTTTATAAAGATAGATCTAAGATGGGCATACTATCAGATTAGAATTAAGGAAGGTAATAAATAGAAGGCAGCCTTTAGGTTAAAGAAAGGACTATATAAACCATTAGTTATGCAATTTAGGCTTATAAATGCACTAGTAACGTTTTAGAAGCGAATTAATAGTATATTAGGAGAACACCTAGATAAATTTGTTATAGTATACCTTAATAATATTATTATCTACTTAGAAAATAAGGAAGAATATAGAGAACACATTAAATAGGTCTTAAAGAGACTATAAGAAGAACAGATGCTAGTAGCAATTAAGAAATACGAGTTCTTTACTAGGAAGACCAATTTTATTAAATTTATTATTAAACTAGGCCAACTTAGTATAGATCTAAAAAAGATTAAGGTTATAGTAAATTGGCAAGAACTAGAGAATATTATATAGTTAAGGTCGTTCCTAGGGTTTTATAATTACTATAGGAGGTTTATAGCGTAATGGTTAAAGAATATTAAGCCACTTATACGGTTAATAAAGAAAAAAGAACTATGGGTATAGGGAAAGGAGTAATAAAAACTATTTAAAAGAGTTAAAGAGTTGTTTACCTAGGAGCCAGTTTTTAAGATCTATCAACTAGGTCTAGAGACGGTTATAGAAATAGATATATTAAACTTTATACTAGGGGTGTGCTTTATATAGAAATATTAAGATAGATGGCATCTAGTGGCATACTATAGTTAAAAGATGACACTATTAGAGTTAAACTATAATATCTATAATAAGAAGTTGTTAGGTATAGTTACAGTACTTAAGAAATAGAGAGCATTCTTATAAGGCATAGAGAAACTATTTATAGTTAAGACGGACTATAAGAACCTTATAGGATTCTTAATAATAAAGAAACTTAACCAAAGATAGGTTAGATAGGCGGAAATACTTATAGAATACCATTTTGAAATTCAGTATATTAAGGTTATAGATAATATACAAGCAGACGCTCTAAGTAAAAGGGCTGAACTATAAAGTAATAAAAAGCTATTAGGAGCTTTATTGCAAAAGGATTAAGATAGATTAATTAGGTATAATTATCCAAAGATTATAATAACTAAAGAAAGTCAGATCTATAAATTACTAGAGAGTAATTAGATATAGAAGATCTAAGAAGTATAGGTAAAGGATCTAGACTTAAAGTAATATAAAAATAGAGAAGTAATATATATGCCTAAGTCTATTATAGAAGAATTTATTAAGGAATTTTATAAGGGAATAATATAAGAACACAACAGAGCTATAGGCTTAGTGTTAAGACTATAAGAGAAGTATATTATTTAAGAAATCTGGGGACTAGCAAGATAAGTTATAAAGGAGTGTCTATATTGCTAAAGGAATAAACCGATAAGGTATAAGCTATATAGAGGGCTACAACCTATTAAGATACTAGGAAGACTATAGGAAGTTATATTATAAGACTTTATTATTAAGTTACTAAAGTTAAGAGATCCTATTATAGGACAAGATTATAATATAATTTTAGTAATAGTAGACAAGCTAATAAAGTAGGGATACTTTATAGCATATACTAAAGAGATATTAGTAGAAGATATCGTTAGAATCTATATAAAAGAAGTGTTTATAAGACATAGAGCACTAGATAAAATTATATTAGACAGAGATCTAAGATTTATAGCAGCATTTTAGGAAGTGTTTCTAGCAGAATAAGGGGTTTGCGTAGTAACATCTATAGTATATTATCTGTAGATAGACAGATAAACGGAAAGACTAAACTAAACACTAGAATAGTATCTAAGGCATTATATTAACCACGTATAGAATAATTAGGTATTGTTATTACTAGTTATATAATTTGCATATAACGCAACACTATAAAAAGGAATGGGAACATTACTATTTAAGGCAAATTATGGATATAAACCAAGAACATCGTTATTGCTATATTAAGTAAAAAAGACGAGTAGCATAGCTAAATAAAGAATAGAGATGTTAATAAATCTTTATGCAAACCTTATAGAAACAGCTAAACTAGTATAAAAATAAATGAAAAGGTACTATAATGCTAAGAGATCTAAGGGACCAGATCTTAAGAAGGGAGATAAAGTGTGGCTACTATATAAAAGTTTTAAGAGTTAATAATTAAGTAAGAAGTTAGACTATGTTAGACTAGGACCTTTTAAAATTAAGCAAAGAATTTTATTAGTTATATATAAGTTGAACCTACTAGCCAAAATAAAAATCTACCCTGTATAATATATTACAATGCTAGAACTAGCGTATGGGAATATTAAGCTACCAGTCTATAAGGCAGACATATATAGAGGACAAAAGGAAGATAAATAGCAAGTTTTAAAGATTATTAGTTATAAGGATGTGGATGACAAAATATAGTATAAAGTAAAGTGGATAGGCTATAGTAAGACTACCTAGGAACTGCTAAGCAACTTAAGAAACGCTATAGGAAAGGTACGGGAGTATTAGAAGAAAGTAGGTCAGGTAATATTAATAAAGAAGGATTATAAAAAAATAAGTTACCTATAGGGGACCTAAGAGGAGCAATTACTAAGCTACTTAGAGTTATTTCCCTTGTAGGAGGAGAGCTAGTTCTTTTATTACCTAGCTTAGATAGACCTTATTAAACAAGTTTCCACTCCTTAGAATAAACCTTCTTATAAATACGTTTAAGACGTTAAAGATAAGTATAAGCCAGATATTAGGCTTTAAGGACGCGTGTGGACTTTTCTAAGGCATGTTAAACCGCAAGCAACGCTGAGGCTAGCTTACTATTAAGTTTTATAGTGGTAGATTAAACACGAGACCCTATAACAAGTTACTTAGGGAACTAAAAGAATATTAAGAGTTATAGAACGCGTATACTTAGCATTAAAGATAAAGCGAACGTCACAGAATAATTAAACGTTTACTTTAGTACACTTAGAATAGGAAGAGGGTTATTAAGATAAAGGGCTCGCTAGCGCAATACAAACTAACCCCTCTTTTACGCACCTTAAGCAAGGAATTGCCATTACTTCACTAAGCAACAGTATGGAGGAAACTGTATAAAGGCGACGCTTAACCTAGGAAAGAGAAGAAGAAGCTTTAGGTATAATAAGCAATAATATTAACCAGACTAATTAAACGGACATTACACCTCTAGTGGACGACTTAGAGATATTAGGAATCTTTAAGGACAAAGATAAAAAGGAGGGAGATGGTGTTACAAATGCTTTAAGTACAATGTTATAACTATTTAGGGAAGAGTTGTAGGAAGCTAGTTGGTTAATATAGGCATAGTCTAGAATAGAGCTGGTGGAACTATATAACGAAGAGTAGTAACTAAGGTTACGTGGTATTGAACGTATTAACTATGTTAAATAAAAGGGATGTTATGTTTAATATAGATAACACATACCTTACGTATAAGAGAGGATTTCTTAGGTATATAGTTGTGTATTTAAAGGACCTTAGTCTCTACCGTAGATAGTTCTCTCCTTATAGTAAATCTTAGAATATAATTGGAGTTAGTCTATTAGGCAACTACTCCACTAGTTATTATTATATTGTTAATTATTCTTACCTATATACCCGGCCTAATAATAGAACCCCCCGTAGTTCCTACTACAAGGTTCTGTTATATAGAGCCCTATAATAACTAAAGAACTTTAACCTTATAGCGGCCTTCCTAACGTACACGTATTAAAGAGTTGTAAGATCTATAGTACCATCAAGTCTTGTACTTAGAGCAATATAAGACAAAACAGCTTTTACCTAGGAACTATCTAAAAGGTTAATAGATATTATCTATAAGGTATAACGGAGGGACGCTTCCTATACCATCTTTAATGCGGAGGTAGACTGGAAACGTAACGGAAAAGAAGCTATAAGGTGCTAAAATTAGGAACTAGACCCAATAGGCCTACTGTGTAGAAATAGTAAGGTTTAGGTGCTATATAAAGCAAATCTATAACAGAAGATCCTTATAAGGAATCACAACGATCCTTTAGGCGGCCACTATAGTTAAGCTAAAACAGTAGAATTACTTTAGCGTAAATACTATTAGCTAAAGCTTAAGCAGGAAGTAAAGGAGTATATCAGCCATTATAAGAAGTGTTAAGTATATAAGATCCATAGGTACAAGCTATAGGGTCTACTTAAATTAGTTCCCCCTACTAGTAAGCCATAGCAATATTACGCCATAGACTTTATTACGGATCTCCTACTATTTAAAGATGGCTAAGGACGAACATACAATTCAGTCCTTATACTTATTAATAGGTTTTTAAAATATGTCTAATACCTTCCCATTAATAAAACAATTAATGTATAAGCGCTTACCAGCCTAATTAAGGAGAAATGCTTTCTTAAAGTAGACTAGCCGCACTCTATTATTACCAATAGGGGCAGTGTCTTTATAAGCCAGTACTGGTCAGATCTATGCTTTCATTTAAAGATAGACCACCATTATAGTACAGCTTTCCATCCACAAACGGACGGGCAAATAGAACGTCAGAATTAGGAACTAAAGTCTTACCTATAAATATATTTAAACTACTAGCAAGACAACTAGTGCGAGCTACTTCTATATACAGAGTACGCTTATAATTTAAAGCAATATACATTATATAAGTATACACTAATCCAGATTGCCTATAGCGTCTAACTATCTAGGTTTAATAGTATACCTAGCGATTACTGGCTAAGGCCGTATAATCAATTATAGGATCCTACTGGGAAGTTAAAGGACATCCACCAAAGAGTATAAGGATACCTTTAGGAATAGAAGGAGTAATAAAAGTATATAAAGCAGAGCCTATAAGATGCCTAAGAGCAGTAGAGACTCTAGTATAACCGCAAACACCAAGACAAGTATTTCGGAGTAGGTAATAAGGTTCTATTACGTTTAACAAATATTAAGACCTGTTAACCATTAAAGAAGCTTAATATAAGATACCTAGGTCCCTTCTAAGTTAAGGAATAAATTAGCAAGCTAGCCTACTATCTCTAGCTATCCCTATCTATAGCCTATATACATCTAGTGTTTTACGTAAACCTACTAGAGCCATAGTATAGACTATTACCGGAAAAGAACTTCCGTCTAGGCCCAATTAAACACCCTAAGGTAGTAGGCAAGCGGTATGAGGTTAAAGCTATACTACGCTATAAGTCTATTAAAAACAAGCTTTAATATAAAGTTAAATGGCTAGGCTAGCCTGCTAAGGACTCTATATATTATTATTATTATTTATTGCTTAACGTCCAATTCGGATCCCTATTAGGCCTACGCGGACTACTCCTTATATATATATAGGGAGAAAACTCTATTTAAGAAAACCCCGTAATCCGTCTCCCCGCCTTTTAGGGCTCGCTTATAAGTTGCCTATAAGTTACCAGTGGTACTCTACTATCTTACTTTTTGACCTCCTTGGGAACTACTGCTGCCGTAACAAACCTACGGACGCGCTAGTATTACACACTATACTCTACTCCTGTAGAGTTATTAGGGGGCGCCTATTACTTACCCCTTTGCCTTTTATTGCTATTTCCTTTACAACCCGGAACTGGTCTAGTATATTTTAGCTAATAAGCCACCAGGTAGCTGCCTTAAGGCCTTTCTATATTAAGAGCAGTGTATTATAGTTTTCTGTGCCAGCTGCTAAGAGCATTGCTTCTTAGCTAGTGCGTAAGGGGCATAATAGTATTATGTGTTTTAGTGTCTGTTTTAGCTAGCTATATTTATACCTTAGGCTACCTACTAGGACACCTACCTAGTAAAGCCAATCTTTTAGTCCTATTATTCCTATCCTTAAGAGTGTTGCCATTATATTTTCCGCCTTTATTAGGCCCTCTTAGAGCCCTTAGGTATTTACCCCCTATAGTATTACCCATACTACGGCTTAGGTTCCCCTTGCCTAAGTCTGCCTTTATGCCTTTAACTCCCATTTATCTCTCCAGCGTTAGTCCAACCAGTATTATATTGCGGTAGATAGTTTTCCAGTACTCTTTTATACTCTACTTTGGCTCCTTTCTCTCCCTTACTGTTGTTTTTGCTAGCCTTTTACGCGTCTCCCTTTCTCCTCTATATAGGCCTAGGCCCTAGCGCCGCACTATTCTTCTTCTGCTTTTTCTACCTATTTTCCTAATATATCTTCCCTACTTTAGGGTTATTGGTTTCTTCTCCTATAGGGCACCCTAGGGTCCCTCTATAGTTTATTTAGGCATGTCTTAATATACTTTATAATGTTAGAGTTGCATTCCTTTTACACCCTTTACATTGCATTGGCTTTAATATATAGTTATAGGGGGGGAATATTGGCTTCCTTCTTAAGTAGTGCTGTGGCCGTTTGCTTATACCCGCCTGTTATACTTCTAAGGCAGGCTATTTAGACCTTTTAGAGTGGTTTAAGGAGTAATTTAGGGGGGCCTTTTTTGGTTTCTCTAGTGGCCTAAATGCTAGATCTATACGTTATAGTTAGCTGGACAACTGCTATATATAATAGGCGTGACCTCTAGAAGCATAGACCCTATATAGAATTAACAATCCTGGACATGGCGATATACTATACTTAGCCCTTATAGGCCGCTTACGCCGTATATACGCTCTACTGGAGCTTGCTATCTACCTACACTTCTAATACCCTTAGGCCTTAAACTGGTTGACCCCTAAAGCCTTAGATATAGATTATATGCTAAAGATCTGCAGATTAGTTACGTTTTCTTATAAAATAGATTAGCTGGTATTTCTCTGGTAAGAATTGGACTCTATGTCGTCTTACCTATTCTATATAGGTGTTATAGGCTTTCTCTAGTGTCCTACAGTTCTCTACGGCTATTAGCCTATATATAATTAGGTTTATGTTATTAATAAAGCCTATCCCCTAGGTCGCCCCTTTCTTAAAGGTATTAAGTAGGTTGCTTACAAAGAAGAGGAAGAGTATAGGCAACAGAGGTAATCCTTATAGTATTTCTATTACAACTGCAATAGGGGGGCTCTGGTATCCGCTAAAGACTAGTAATATTTCTTTCTAGCCTATAAATCCTTAAATAAATTGAATAATCTATTCTGGGAAGCCCTTTGCCCTAAGGATATATAGGAGACGCTTATAGGGTATATTATTATAGGCGCCGCTAATATCTAGGCTAAGTATTAATACTATAAAATCCTTTCGCATAGCCCATGCAGTTTTAATGGTAGCAGCAAGTAGTGTAAGTGCTAATAGTATTAAGCGATTCTTTCTTGCCCCTATTTAGCTTTATAGTAGTAGGGCGTGTTCCTCTACTATATCTGCTATATGGTCCGCTATAACCTTTTCTAAGATCTTGCTTAGGGTGTTTTCTAAGGCAATAGGGCGGTAGCTTCCTAGGATTAAGT